>ENA-UZWU01002333-UZWU01002333.1-metagenome-genome-assembly--contig:-Day-4--1m-contig-2333_pt1 | contig 57682 bp, 50 predicted proteins | sample MGYA00260345_ERZ794905 | MGnify/ENA metagenome assembly ERZ794905
TTTTGATTGTTTTCATAAACAGTACTAAATACATCTGTATTACCATTATCATTTCTATCTAAATCAAAAACACCGTTTTCTAAATTAACACTATTAACTACTTTTCCTGGCCCATAATAGCTTATTGGAAAATATTGTCTGTTTACGACATCTGAATAATTAAAATTAAAACGACTTGTAGCTTTTAAGTTTTCTAAAACTTCATATTGCAATTCTACTTTTCCAGTAAATCTATTAACCCTTGTCTGATTATTTGTATTATCAATTAAAGCTAATGGATTTACAATCTCTGAACCTTGATTGTCCGCTATGTAAGTAAAACCTCCTGAAGGTCCAGTGCCATCTGTACCATCATAAATTGAAGTAAGAGGTGATGCATTTAAGGCATAATACAAAGTAGAACCTCTTCCTGATTCGTTAATTCCTTTGCTTTTAATATTCGTGTACAATAAGAAAGTATTTAACTTTAATTTCTCAGTTAAGTCTATACCTAAAGTATTTTTTATAGTCAACCTATTAAAGTTTGATTTTTCTGGTGCAATGATTCCTTCTTGATTAAAATAACTTGCACTAAAACCATAAGTAACTTTATCTGAACCTCCATTTGCACTTAATGTATGGCTAACAATTGGAGAAGTTGTAAACAAAGCTTTTTGCCAATCTGTACCAACACCATAACTTCCTAAGTTTGTAAATGGAATTTGGTTACCATCAGCCACTTCTATTTCATTTACATAGAATGCGTACTCTGTAGCGTTCATTAAATCTAATTGATTAGATGCTTCTTGTAAAGATGTATAAGCATTGTATGCAAATTTGGTATCTCTATTTTTCTTTCCACTTTTTGTAGTAATCAGTATTACACCATTAGCAGCTTGTACACCATAAATAGCAGAACTTGCATCTTTAATAATATCCATTTTCTCAATATCATTAGGATCTATAATACTTAAATCTGGACCAATATTAACACCATCTACAATAACTAGTGGACTGTTATCACCATTAGAAGTAATACCACGAATCCTAATATTTAATGAAGCTCCAGGTGAACCTGAATTAGCTGTTACCTGAACACCAGCAGCATTACCTTGCAAAGCTTCCTCTATTCTAGTGGGATTAGCTTCAGTAATTTTTTCTGAACTAATACTAGAAAATGCTCCTGAAACCAATTCTTTTCTCTGAGAACCATAACCCACAACTATAATTTCTGCTAAGGACTCTGCATCTTCTTCTAATAAAACATTTATCTCACTTGAAGCTACTACTACCTCTTTGGATTTCATACCCAAATAGCTAAACACCAAGACAGCTCCTTCTTTTACATTTGATAGACTATAAAACCCATCAAAGTCTGTTTGGTAACCTGTATTAGTACCTTTTATCAATATACTAACTCCAGGCAGTGGATCGCCCGTATTAGCGTCTTTTACAGTCCCTTTTACATTAATAGTTTGTGCTGATGCAGTAAAACTAAAAATTAGAAGACATAATAACGTTACTTTTTTTATCATAAACATGGTCTTAATTATTTTCCTTAAAATTAAACTTATTAACTACTTAATTTATAAAACTAACCACAACAAAAAACATACATCACAATAAAAATACTATTAAAACACAATATTTTAAAGAGTCATAGGCTTTTACGAACATGCTAAAAATTAACTTTTATAGAGTCTACATTACCTCTGTATAGGTAATGTAAAGGTTAATTATACAAATGTTTGGTATCTATATTTCTAAGATATAATTTGTTAAGTTTGAATCATGTGGTAAGTCCATCTTTTTTCTTAACCTATACCTTTTGACCTCCACACTTCTTGGTGATATATTGAATAAAGGCGCAATTTCTTTGGAAGATAAGTTTAACCTTAAATAGGCGCAGAGTCTCAAATCATTCGGAGTTAAACTTACGTGCCTGTCTTTAACTTTTTTGAGGAAATTTTTATCGGCATTGTTAAATGCTTCTTGAAACATTTTCCAATCGTCTGTATTGTTTAAATTCTTGTCAATAATTTTAACAACTTTAGATATATTTTTATCACCTCCATTAATCAATTCAACTTTTATAGTGTTTAAAAAATCGTTTTTCTTTATCATGTTCATGGTTGAAATAGCCAATTCTCTGTTTTTACTCTCTATATTACTTCTTAACTTATCGTTATTCAGCTTTATAATTTGTTGCGAACTTTCTAAATCTTTAAGCTCCAATTCCTTTTGAGCTTTAACAAGTAATTCTTCTTTTTGTTTTTTATAATTTCTTTTAGATACAATGTGCACTAAATACAACGCACTTAATGAAAGGAGTATATAAATTATCATCAATGAATTAGACAAATACCATGGTCTTTTAATATTAAAACTAAAACTAGCTTCGTTTGCACTTATCTCTCCACCTACAATCGCTCTAACTTTAAAGATATAGCTACCATAAGAGACGTTTTCAAACAAAACCGACTTCGAATCTGACGGTGAACTCCAATGCATACTTTTACCCAATAAACGATACTGGTATTTAATGTTTGTTATTTTGTTGTAATTGGGAACACTATAGAAAAACTCGAAATTATTTTCATAGGACGAAAACTCTTGTTTTAAACTCAGATTTAAACTTGTTTTAGGTTTGTCCAAAATAAAGTTATTAGCTTTATTAATTTGTATTTTAAAAGCTGTAGGATTTTTTAATTTATTTAAATCTATAGCCACATAACCATTAGAAGTGCCAATAAGGTATTTGTCATTTTCTATATGCATAACATTTTCATATCCATAGGTTGCCCTTGGCATCGAAACTGAAACCGGTATACTACGCAGAACTGGCTTATTGGTTAATTTTCCTTGTATTAGATATTTAATATTATCCTTTGAAAAAGACCAGAGTATATTATTTGCTTTATTAAACGCTAATTTTCCAGAAATGAAACCATCTTTAGAAATTAACTTACTATAAATACTATCTTTTACAAAAAAATCTTTTTTTCTGTCATATAAGAAAACCCCGTTCTTACTTGAATACAATATTTTATCTTGATGCGAAATTAAACAAGTATGAAGACCTTTAGCAAGAGACTCTTCTTTACTCATAGAAACTACTTTTTTAAATTCTTTATCTAATGTTAATTTAAAAACACCTTTATATTCATGATTTACAAAGAACTTATTATGATCAAATTTAACAAAATCCTTACTAGAGTTATTAAAACCAGCCACTTTATTCTTTAAAGCCCAAGAATTATTCTTTTTCTCAAGTATATACAATCCATCATAGCAGCCTTGAATAATATTACTATCATCAATTTCTTTTAACTTCCAAGTTCCTTGTTCATTAAAAATAAGTGTTGATTTATTATTTTCAATCAAAAAAGTCCCTGAATCGTGTCCACAAAAAAGAGTATTATTTATGATGTCTAAACTCCAAACTTGTCCTTGTGTATTTTCGATAAGTTTAAAATCACTTCTAGAATCTTTTTGTTTATAGAATAAACCTTGATTTGTTCCTAAATACAAGTTACCATCAAAAGCTATAGATGAATAAACAGTACCTATAAAATCGTTTTTTTTATTATAGATTCTAAAAGGAGAATTAATATTTATTGCGTTAATTCCATTATCTAAACCAAGCCAAATATTATTTTCTATGTCTTCAAAAACGGAAAGCACTGTATTATTGTTTAAACCGGAACTTTGCTTTATTTGATAATTAATTGATCCATTTTTGTTTAAATATATAAACCCGTCGGAGATTGTACCTAAAGCAAAGTCTTTGTTTTTTAATAATCTAGCACTGTAGACTGTCACTTTTTCAAGAAGCGATTCTGCTTTAATCTTCCATTTTAAAAGCTCTTTGCCGTTCAAATAGAAAAATCCTTTTTTCTGAGTGAGAAAAAGTAATTTGCCATTTTTGCTAAAAACTTCAACAATCATATTATCTTTTAATATATGATGATCTGAAATTAACTTAGGAACACCATTTTCTATTTCAAAAACCCCCTGACCAATTTCCTGAAAATAAATAACATCATTAACTTTCGATAGTTTAAGTAGTTTATTAGAAGGACTAATTACTTTTACTTCTTTTGTTTCCAAATTATACAAATAGATTCTTTCTAGAGATCTAAAGAGCACCCATCCGTCAGACTCCAAAATAGTCCAAATTTGTTCGTCCTCGAGCATTTGAATATTTTGTTCTTTTACGATTGAGGTAAATTTTAATTCACCAGATTTATTTTTTTTCCAAAAGCCAAAATCCATGTAAAATCCCGTGTAAATTTTATCTTTTACAACTTTTACTGATCTCATTATTGTTTTATTGGGAGTTGGATATAACTGCCAATCTGACCCGTTAAACTCTAATAAACCTTTATTATTAGCAGCGTAAATAAATTTATTATTTGCTTGAGAAATATCCCAATTTTGATTTTCTGCTTTATAAATTTTAGTTGTATATGTATTAATAGGCGGCAATTCTTGCCCAACAAAAGACATTGTAATCAGTAAAAAGTAATAAAAAAACCTATTCATAAGTAGCAAAGTTTGTTTGGTTACTAATTTACATTAAATATAAATATATATATAATAAAATAATATTTATTTAATAATTGTATAGGTCAATAATACTTTTGTTGTATTAATTAAAAGTAATTACATCGTCTTAATTTTGAAATAAAAAACTAACATTACTCTACAAAAAGAATATACTATCCTAAATCCTCTTATTTAGAATACTACTTTACAAAAAATTAATCAAAATATTTTTCGTCGAAATTAAAATAGTTTTGTGTACTATCCTGAGCAATAAGGTTTTTAAATTTTGGAGTTTATTAATTATCTCTTTAAAAGTCATCACAGCTCTACAAGACTTTCTGACAAAGAAGATAAAGAATAAGAGGAATGGACAAAATCTGTTTGACAGCCCTAATTTTTGATAATAAAGGATAATTTTAAATCTACTAAGTAGAATAATTATTCGGCTGATTTAGATACCAAATAACTTATCTAACATAAGCTTTTTTTACAAGCCATGTTCAACAACAAACTAACTTTAGTTAAAAAAACATTCATTTTTAATATTCTCTATAATATTCGATTGACATTAAATTAAAAAACAATAATGTTATACTCTTAGTTGACAAGAACCTCATTGAAAATAATATAAATAAACCGTATATTTATGTGCTAATCTGTTTCACGAATATTGGAATATAATAAATGATAGCTCAAGATTTAATAGGTAACTTTTCAATTATTGGAAATAACCAAAATGCAAATAATGATGAAAACTCTTATCATGGGTCACTCTCTTTATCTTTAGATGAGCATCAAAGGATTATCGCGAAGTGGACAATCGATGAAAATCAAGAACAATTTGGAAAAGGTTTTTTTAAAAATAATATTTTAGTTATCAGTTTCATATACAAGGGGTATAATAATAAAACTTACAAGGGAATAGTCGTTTACAAATGTTTGAACAAAGACATTTTAGAGGGTTTTTGGTCTGAAGAACTCGGAAATCCAAAATTTTTAGGTACCGAGAATTGTTTTAGAATTAAAAATTCTAAAACAATTTTAAATTAACTTATTTTGGAACACTTGCCTTATAAATTTCTACTTCTGAATTAGTTACAATCTTATAAACCGTATCTGCTTTCACTAAAATTGCTTGTCCTTTTTCTAAGGACATAGTTTCATTTCTTTGAGTAAAAGTTGCAGTACCTTTTATAAGAATTAATATTTCTAAAGAATTTGATATCGCTCTATGTACAATAGATTCTAATAATTCAATTTTACTTAATTCAAAATCTTTTGCTAACGTTTTATAAATAACTTCTCCATTTTCTATATTTCTAACTCCCTTTAAAATATCAGGAATCGTTGCTTCAAATTTTGTGTTTTTAATAAGCTCTAAAACATCTATATGTTTATTTGTTAAGCCAGCCCTTAAAACATTATCAGAATTTGCCATTAATTCCATATTTACTCCCTCTAAATATGCATGTGGCACACCCGCATCTTGAAAAATGGCTTCTCCCCTTGATAATTTTAGAATGTTAAAGAAATAAATAGAAAATATACCCTTATCAATATTTTTCGATTCTTTATTTACTAATGATTTAGCCGCCCAAAACGCGGGAGCTGATTTTTCTAATTCATTATTTAAATATTTAGGAAGAATTCTTTCTACTAAAGGTTTCAAAACTTTATTAACTTCATCTTGGCTATATTCCATTACTCTTTTATAAAGACCTATGTAACCGTCTTCTAAAAAAATAGGTAACAAGAAACTTAACTCTGGAGTTTCCTTAATATTTCTTGTCAATTTATGAACGTCTAAAAAACCATGTAACAGCCAAAATTCGTTTAAAGCAACCATTATTTCGGGCTTGTGGTTTTCGTCTTTATAATTCCTATTACTTGCGTTTAAAGGAATCCCTTTTTCATTTTCATTTTTGTAACCTATTTTGGCAGCCTCTTTACTCGGGTGCACTTGTATTGAAAGCATTTCCTTAACATCCAAAACTTTAAATAGGTAAGGTAATTTACCAAAGTTTTTTGCAACTTGTTTACCTAAGGTCTCTTTTGGATTTTCACTTAAAAACAGATCCAAGGAAATAATTCCTTTTTCTGTAAAAACTTTAGAGGGCGCTTTTAGATGAGCCCCTAACCAATACTCTGCATAAGAATAATTTTCATTGATATTTTCAGAGATTAAATTTGGAATAAAACTTTTTCCTCCCCATTCATAATTCTGAACTTCTCCTCTAATCTTATAAAATTTATTCATTTATTATCACAAAATTACTCCGTCAACAATTATTTAACTCGTCCAGAGAAAAAACATTTCTCAACAGCACTCTCTCTTCTTTTTTGGTTATTAAATCAATGTCAGTAAGTTTACTTAGTTTTTCAACTATTATTTTACTAAGTGTGTCTTTGGACTTTGTATAAAATATTAAATCAAGATCATTTATGTTATATAAAAAGCGAACACCAGCTTTTACAGCTAGCATTAACGGTTTTTCTTTTCTTAAATTTAATATAACAACATCACATTTTGATTTATTTTTTATTTTAGTCAGCAAATTTAAGATTTTATTATCATTTCCGTTGTTGATAAGACAAATTTTAATTTGTTTATTAAAGGATAATTTAACAGATAAGTCCTTTAATTCAGTTAAGTCATCTTTATCAAAAATAATGATTAGTCCTTTTTTCATATTAATTGCGTTAATCATTATATTCTTATTAAAAAATAATAACGACCAGGTTATTATTTTTTTTCAATCTTTCGACTTTATTTCATGGTAATCTTTCATATACATTTTCTATAGCAAATGTTTTTATGATTAGTAACTACAAAATCTTGTTAAAGTTTAACAAAGGTTTACTAAATTTTTAAGAAGAGTTTGTAATGCTTTTTCTTAAATGTTGTCAAGAACAGTAGATGTTTTGCATTATTAAGTAATATTTTTAATCATCATTTATGCGAACTAGATTTTTCAATATAACATAATTACATACGTTATATCTTTAGTATCACAAATAGAATTTTGAGTCCAAATTGATTACGCCACATTTGTTTGTTTAAAAGCATCATAAAGTTCACTGAAACCATCACCATTTATATAAAACCTTTTCTGATTTCTGAGCGCAACAGCTTTTAGTGTTTTTAATGCATCAAAACCGTCCGAATCTATTTGTTCCAAATAATCAATATTAACCTGTACAGTCGCTATATCTGATTGCTCTATAATATGTTCAAAGTGAATATTAAATGGTCTAATTGTTGAAGTATTTAGCTTTCCTATTAAATGAAATACCCCGTTGCTTTTAGAAATCTGTAAAGACATATTTTTTGTAATTAAATGAATTTTGTGACTATTATAACAAAGATCATATAGTTACACTTAAAGTATGATAAAATCTCGCTGAATAACTTGTTATATTAGTTTAAACGCTCAATAGTATTGGTTAACAATATTCGTAAAAAGAATCAGGTTTAATCAAATAACTGAAATAATATTGTACAATTTTCTAAATAAAAGTAAAAATTTAAAATAGTGTTAGAACCTTATTGATTTGGACTTTTAGACAAGTATGTTTCCTCTACCACAAAGAGAATGTCATCACTCATCACTTAGATAAAAAAAATAAACTGATTTTAAAAATAAAACCAGCTATTATCTAAAAATAATGATTAGATTATAAGTAGTATCATTGTAGCATCAACTTTAGGTATATTTTAGATTAATTTTCAAGTAATAAAGTAATGATAATCTAATGAAACTTTTAAAAATTAAATCAATTTTGCTTTGTAAATAAAGTAGTTTATAGTTTTAAATATACTTAATGACCTATTAAATTAGTCTAATTCATAAACATTAAGAAGATTATTATGGAATAAATAAAATGAAAGTCTTAAAAATGTAAAATTTTACAAAAAAAATCATTTCTATATGTAAGGTTACATAGTTAAAGTAAATCTAGTCGCTTCATTAGTTCTGGACGTTTTGACCTACTTACAGGAATGACATCCTTTTTTATCAAAACACTATTGTCTTCTATATCTACAATTTTTTTAAGATTGATTATATAAGAGCGATGGATTTTTAGAAATAAAGATTCCGGTAACTTTTCTTCAATTTTTTTAAGTGTAGAATGTACAGTATAATCTTGATTCTCTGTTTTTATTTTAATATAGTCGCCTTTAGCTTCTATTAAATAAATACTTGGTAAATCAATTTTAATTAACCTACGATCTATGTTTATGTAAAAATCATTTTCAATATCAGGCGTATTATTAACTTGACTATCTGTAAAATTCGAGGAAATTTCTTTTTTATTTACTTTTTCAATCGCTTTTATAAAGCGGGGTAGTTTTATAGGCTTCACAAGATAATCCAGAATGAAATCATACTCAAAGGCTTCAAGAGCAAATTTAGTATCTGAAGTCGTTAGTATTATCTTTGGCGGATTTTTTAAGCTTTTAATAAAATCTAGACCACTAAAATTTGGCATGTGAATATCTAAAAATATTAAGTCTACCGTATTTTCATTCAAAAATTTCATGGCCTGCATGGCATTAGAAAATTCATCTGAAATATGTAAACCATCTACCTCATTGCATAGGGTTTTAATTATAACCCTTGCCATTTTTTCATCGTCAATAATAATACAATCCATAATGTTTATATAGTTTCTATATATGATGAAATTGCTATTAAACTTTTTTCGAATTCTTCTTTTTTAAAGAAACTAGATTCTCGAAGGTTGTGTTCAAACTCATTAGCAATTTTATAACTCTTTTCGAGCCCTAAAATACTGATTTTATGTTTAATTCTGTGTACATTTTCTTCGATAATTTTAAAATCTTTTTTTTCCACACTTTCAAAGTAACATTTCTTTTCTTCTGGAAACTCCTTTTTTATTATACTAATAAGTTCATTTTTAATCGATTCATCTCCTCTAGCTAACTGATTTACGTAGTCTAAATTTGGTTTTTCCATATTATTTTTTACTAAAATAATTATTACTAGCAGAACAAAAAAACACCTAACTAGAATTTTTATGTTTTTTGGGTTCTAAGATTTATATTTTTTAATTGTAAAATAAAAAACAGTTCCAACACCCGGTTTACTTTCTAACCAAATATCACCCTCGTATAAATCAATAATTTTTTTTACTATCGACAATCCTATACCAGTTGAATCTTCTCTCTCATTTAATAAAGTGAAAATTTTAAAAATTTTGTCATGATATTTTTTTTCAATCCCAATTCCATTGTCTCTAATTGAAAATTGATGAAAAGTATTATTATCCTTGTAATCTATTTCTACTATTCCTTTTTCTTTATCACAAAACTTAACAGCATTACTTATAAAATTTTGAAACAATTGCTCAAACTTAGTTTTATCCCCCTTTACTATGGGTAATTTTTTTAATACAGATAAATGGATATTATCTGGAATAAATAATGTTTTTTGTAAATTATTAAGAATATGGTTTAAGTCAACATTTTCGTCTTCTAGTAGACTTGACCCTGCACTAGAATATTTTAGTACTCCAGAAATTAATTTTTCCATAGTTTCAATAGTGGCTTCTAAATGGCTGAAATTTTCAAGTGTTACATCATCAAATTTACCTTCATTATCTGATTTAATCCAAGAGGTTAAAGCCTCAATACTTCTTAACGGCGATTTTAAATCATGAGATACAATATGCGCATATTCATGTAATTGATTATTACTTTTTTCTAATTCTTTACGAATTTTTTCTTTTTGAGCTTCTAATGCTCTAAATTGAGTAATATCTAGGTGAATACCTATACCCCCTATAATTTCGCCATGTAAGTTATGATTTGGAGCACCACTCACCAACCAATGTCTTATGCCTCCGTCTTTATGTTTGATCTCTAAATCATAAGAATTAGAGATGCCTTTCTTCCGTTTTAAATTTTCGTTATTTATAATCTCTTCCTGTGATTTTAATTTATAGACTTCAATTCCTTTTTTACCTATTAATTCTTCCTCACTATACCCAGACATGTCACAAAAACTTTGATTAATCATTAAGATTTCATCATCAGTATTAACCTCCATTAAACCTAAATTCATATTAGCTATAATGTTACTGTATTTTTCTTTCTGTGCCTCTAAACTTAAATTGTATTTTTTTTCTAGTGTGACATCTCTAAAAGTCCAGAAAAACCCTTTTATTTTTCCTGATACTATGATGGGCGTATAATTTCTTTCTAAAATTGTCCCATCTATCATTTCTAATTGATCACCCAAAACTCCAACTCTTCCTTTAATAACTTCACGCATTCTTTGTATAAAAAAAGATGGATCCTTAAACAAGAGCTTATTTTTTTCTAAAACTAATTTGCAATCTATTCCAATCAATTCATCGGGATTAGCATTGATTTTAAAAAACTTACAAAATTTTGTGTTTGAAGAAATTATTTTTCGATTTTCATCCTCAAGAACAACACCACTATTTAGATTTAGTACAAGCACAGATAGCCTGTTTTTAGATTCTATCAGTAAATCTTGGGCCTCCTTATCTTTTGTTATATCTCTAATAATTCCTTGTGCAGCTATTGGTTTATTATTTTTATCAAAAACAGTAGTGGCATTTATTTGTACCCATTTAACCTCTTTCTTTTTGGTATATATTCTAGCTATATAATTATTAAAATAACCTCTCTGTTGCAGTTTTGTAAAAGATTTATAGGCGTATTCCTCATCCTCTTCATAGATAATATTAGGTATCGAAAATTGTTCTTTTCTTATATCATACCCAAAGAGATCTACTGCGCCATCATTCATTTTTATGACATTACCAAACAAATCCATAACGAGGTATGCATCGTTAATGTTTTCAAATATCCCCTTTAATGTAGATAATTTCTCTTCTAAAAGGTTATTAAGTTTTAAATTTGACTGCTTCAGTTCTGAAGAAATATTATATAACTCTTTTGATTTATCTTCAAGGATTTTTTCTGCTGATTTCCTTGCCGATTTTTCACGTTTTAAGGCACGTTTTAATATTTCTATCTGATCTTGACTCATTAATTTTGATTAACAGTAAACCTTACCTCAGATCCATCCTCCTTAATTTTATCTAAAAAAATAGTAGCAGAGCTATTAAAATACTCAAAAGTTTTATTCATTAAACCCAATCCAAAATGGTGCATTGCTCTGCTGGATTTATATACCATTGTTATAGAATTTTCTGTTTTATTTTCTACAATAAAAGTAGGCAACTCTGCATCAGGATAAATTTTAAGGACTTCTACATGTATATGATTTTCAACAGAGGCTAACATTTCTATTGCATCGCTATATGTAGATAAAAGGTCGGGGTAACTTGTTTCTATTACAGAAAAAAAATGTTCTCCGTATACCAATAATAAGTCATCTGACGATATACCTGTATTTCTGCTCAAATTTGATAGTAGTTGCAACATTTCTGAAAAACTATAAGTACCAACAGATGTATAAACTCCTTTTGATTCAAGATTTGATTGATAAATGATTTTATCTACCATTTCTAAGCCAAACTTATTTTCTACTAAATCTAAAAACTCCGTAAAAACAATTCCTTTCATTTAAACTTTTTGTAATTCATTCATACCCCAATATACCAAAATATCTTTAATTTTTTCTACATAATCGTCATATTTTAAAGGTTTTAGAACATATCCTGAAACCCCTATCCGATAACATTCCAATAAATCCTTTTGATTATCTGATGTTGTTAATATGATAATAGGAATGTGTTTAAATTGATCCTTTTCTTTTATAACTGTTAGAAATTCTACACCACTCATTTTTGGCATATTTAAGTCCAATAAGATAATATCAGGAAACTTGCTTTTATCTTCTAAAATTTTTAATGCTTCTTCTCCATTTTTAGCCACATGTATTGTATGATCAAATTTTAATAAAGAAATTGTTCTCTTCATTTTCATAATCTCAATCAAATTATCTTCTATTAGCAATACTTTTAATTTTTCTTTCATGAGTCAAATTTATAATATTTCATATAATTTTAAAAAAAAACTTACATCAACGACAGATATAATATGTTCAATCAATATTAAGTATCGATCAAATGCATAATTTATTAGATTAATGTATTTATATAAAATAAAAAAACCCAACTTAAGAGCTGGAGTTTTTAAAAAACAAATACTATTTTATTTTTTTACGGATTTTACAATAGCTAAAGCTGATCTTACATCTTTTTCTAATTTCACATAATCTTGGTTAGCTATAATTTCTTTTGAAATCAATTTAGATCCCATTCCAACGCAAGTAACACCTGCATCAAACCAACCTCTTAAGTTTTCTTCAGTTGGCGCAACGCCACCTGTAGGCATAACACTTGTCCACGGTTGTGGCCCTTTAACTCCTTTGACAAATTGTGGTCCATAAATGTCACCAGGAAATAATTTTACGATCTCACATCCCAGCTCCTCAGCTCTCGTTATTTCTGTTAATGTTCCACAACCAGGAGACCATAAAACTTTTTTACGGTTACAAGCAATTGCAATGTCTTCTCGTAAAACCGGAGTTACAATAAAATTTGCCCCTAAAGCCATATATAATGAAGCCGCACCAGCATCAGTCACAGAACCAACCCCCATTATCATTCCAGGCAATTCAGTAATAGCATATTTTGTTAACTCACCAAAAACCTCGTGGGCAAAATCTCCACGAGCTGTAAACTCCATTAAACGAGCTCCACCGTCATAACATGCTTTTAATACTTTTTTACTTAATTCTATATCATTATGAAAAAACAAAGGAATCATTCCTGTTTCTTTCATTACTTGAGCTACTTCTAATCTTGAAAATTGTGCCATTTTATAAATATTTTTAATTGTGTATTTCTTGAATTAACTATGTGTTACTTTATTTAGTTTATTGGTTTAACTCCAATTTAATATTTTTTTGAAATCATATGCTTCTGGATTAGCTAAATATTTTTTTGCATCCTCGAAATCCTTTTCTTTAATGTAAAAAAGGTTTTTTATAAATAATTGCGCCATGTCAGAATTAATGTTCACTAATCTCGGTGGAATTTTCCCTTCATTGTCTTCAAAATCTTTTAAATATAGCGGCATTATATCACCATTTGAATTTGCACTTACTATACATCCAGAAACTCCTTGATCATATAATTTCTTGACACCAATACCGAGTAATGTGCATAAGGTTAAATCGAAAGCAATTGGTTTACAACACCTCAATTCATATCCCAATTCTACGGGTCTTGACTTAATATCTAACCCTAGTTCTTTTAATTTAACTTGTAACAAATAGTTAAATATATGTGACTTGCTAACATTACCTAGTTCAGGATGTCCATGATCATCATAGGTGAAATTTATTCCAGAATTAATAATTTCTTCTTCTTTCATAAAATGGAAAACACCCTCACTTACCAGAGCAACACCATATTCAATCCCTTGAATTTTACATTTAACAATCGAAGATATAATCATATTAATTATTTTTTCGAATGTTATATTTGTTTTATCAAACATTTCTGGAATAATCATCATTTGATAATGACAAGCAGAAGCAATTCCGAAAGCTAAATGTCCAGCAGAACGACCCATTGCGGCAACTACAAACCAGTTTTCACTTGTTCTAGCATCTTCGTAAATTGTATTTCCAATGCGTACACCTTCGTCTTTAGCTGTATGAAAACCAAAAGTTGGATTTCTGTCTGGTAAAGGTAAATCGTTATCTATAGTTTTTGGAACGTGAATATGTGCAATATCCAAATTTTTACTATTAACATATTTAGTTAATCTGTTGGCGGTTGAAGCTGTGTCATCCCCACCAATAGTAACTAATAATTTAACATTGTGTTTTTTAAAAAAATCTGCTTTAAAATCACTGTCCTCTGGTTTAAATCTACTCATAATTAAAGTTGAACCCCCAAGACTAAAAATACGGTCTGCACGATGAAAATCAAAAAAAACTAGAGATGGATCGTCAGAAAGCAATCCTTTGTAACCATGATGCACACCTATAACGTTAAACCCATCTTTTAAAAAAGTTTTGGCGAGTGTACTTATAACGGTATTTATACCTGGAGCTGGCCCACCGCCACAAATAATTGCAATAGATTTTACCATATTATTTTAAATGATTTTAAAGTTCCACTTATAAACTTAAAAACCTACAAAACTTCAACTAAATTAAGTTTAGCTTTAAATCCTGTAGGTTAATGTATAAACTTTATGTATTATCTAGCAACTCTACCAGATGAATCACCTCCCATTAGTTTCTCTACCTCAGCAACAGTTGCTAAGTTAGCGTCACCTTTAATAGTATGTTTTAAACAAGACGCTGCTACCGCAAAGTCTAGAGCATTTTGATCATCTTCTGGGTATTTTAATAATCCATAGATTAAACCTCCCATAAATGAATCTCCACCACCTACTCTATCTACGATATCTGTAATTTGGTATTGACGAGTCTGTAACATTTCTTTACCATCATATAAAACTCCTGCCCAAGTATTGTGAGAAGCAGAGATAGAACCTCTTAATGTAGTAATTACTTTTTTAGCTCTTGGAAACTTCTCCATCATTTGCTCACAAACTGATAAGAAAGCTTCTGCCTTAACATCATGTCCTGCCGTTTGAACAGCCGCTCCTGCTGGTTTAATACCAAAGTGCATTTCTGCATCTTCTTCATTTCCTAAAACAACATCACAGTAAGATGTTAATTCTGTCATTACAGCCTCTCTGTGCGAATTATCACAGTAATTCCATAATTTTGCTCGGTAGTTTAAATCAGTAGAAATCGTAATACCTTTGGCACTTGCTGCCTTCACTGCTTCTAGACAAACATCAGCAGAACCTTGCGAAATTGCAGGTGTAATACCTGTCCAGTGAAACCACTCACACCCTTCAAAAACTGCATCCCAGTCAATCATTCCTGATTCAATTTCAGCAATAGCAGAATGTGCTCTATCGTAAACAACCTTAGATCCTCTGGATACTGCACCAGTTTCTAAGAAGTAGATACCTAAACGATCACCGCCATAAACAATTTTATCCACGCCGACACCTCTTTTACGCATTTCCATCATTGCACAATCACCAATATCATTTTTTGGTAAACGTGTTACGAAATCTACATCTACTCCGTAATTTGCTAATGAAACTGCTACATTAGATTCTCCACCACCATAGATAGCATCAAAACTATTTGCTTGTGAAAATCTTAAAAATCCTTGAGGAGCTAATCTTAACATGATTTCTCCAAATGTTACTACTTTTGCCATTTTTAATTTTTATTAAATATTTTAGTTAACCGCTTAAACGTTTAAGCACTTTGATAAAATAAAATCAAAACAACATATTTTAAATATAGTTTTGATTATTATGAAATATCGCGTTACATTTGTTATAACGTTTAAGCAAAGATATAAAAAATATTATTATCAAAAAGAAAACCACTATAAAAGATATTGCTAATGTTTTAAACATCTCTCCAGCAGCTGTTTCTAAAGCATTGCATAACGATGCTAGAATTAGCGATAAGACCAAGAAAGCCGTTAGACAGGTTGCAAAAAACTTAAATTATCAACCAAATCATCTAGCTAGCGCACTTAGAAGTGGAAAAAGTAAGCTAGTTGGTGTAATTGTACCAAGAACGAATAGTAACTTTTTTTCTTCTGTTATTCAAAACTTAGAAGAAGTGTTAAATAAAGACGGCTACAATATTGTTATTACGCAATCTAACGAGTCTTTCAAAAAGGAATGTGATAGTATTGATACTTTATTGTACACTCAAGTTGATGGAATTATAGCCTCTATGGCAAACCAAACTGTTGATTTAAAGTATTATGAAAAAGTAAAATCTGCAGGAATTCCCTTGATTTTGTTTGATCGTGGAGAAAATGATTTAAACGTAGATTATATTGGAATTGATGATTACAACAGCAGTCATATAATAGTAAAACATCTTGTAGAGCAAGGTTGTAAAAGAATTGCTCATATCGGGGGGTATAAACGTACTAGAATCTTTAATAATAGAATTAAAGGATATATAGATGCATTGAAAAAACATAATTTACCACTTAGCGATGAGTTATTAATAGAAAGCAACTTAAGTACTATTGACGGAAGAGAAAAAATGCTTCAATTACTTTCTTTAGAGGATAGACCCGATGCAGTTTATGTTGCAGGAGATTATGCTGCTCTCGGTGCATTGCAGATTTTGAATGAAAAAAAGATTAAAGTTCCAGAAGAAATTGCTTTAGTTGGTTTTGGAAATGAACCTTTTAGCTCAATGGTAACTCCAAGTATTACTTCTATTGAACAGCACAGTGAAGAAATTGGAAAACAAGCTGCTTATGTGTTTTTAGAACACATTAAAAAAGATGTTGTAAAGCAAACACTGACTAAAAAAATATTAGACGTAGATCTTTTAATAAGAGATTCCTCGAACAAAAAGAAGTTTTAATTTATTCTTTTTAAATTTAAATATTTTCATTTTATTAAATTAGAAAAGCAAAACAACTCCTCATTTTTATTTATTCTTTAAAAAAGAAAACTAATAATATTTCACTCGTTATTTTTTTATGTTTTTTAAAGCTTTAGTAAGATTAGTTTGAGGTAATTTACAGGTTCCGTTTACGCATACATAAATTAAAGTTTCAGCATCATTAAACTTATTTAACAGCAATGGCAATGTATTATTTTCTTTATTTGAACCTGCAATTAAAATATTTGGAAAATAATTATTTGTTAAATTCTTATTGACCTCCAGAGCATTATTACCAGCAACAACAACTTCATAAAATGGTTTTATAAAATTGACCATTAAATTTAACCAATTACTATAATTAGCAGGATTTGTATTAACATCACCTTTTAAATTATTAAGCATTTGTTCTGAAGTTTGCAGATATTTAGCATCAGAATAGTAATGCCCTAATTTAAAAAGGTTGTTCGCTATTATAGAATTTGAAGAAGGAATAACACCGTCAATAACTTCAAATTTTTTAGCAATTAAATTTTCGTCTTCTTTTGATGTAAAATAAAACATTTTCGTTTTCTCATCAAAAAAATTCGTAAAAAGGTACTCAACTAGATTTTTAGCAGTTTTTAACCATTTTTCATTTAAAGTAACTTCATATAAGGAAATGTAACAATTTACAAGTGCAGCGTAATCCTCTGAATATCCGTTTATATTACTTTTACCATTTTTAAAATTCCTATTTAAACCATGATCATTTCTTACCTGATTATCATATAAAAAGTTTGCATTTTTAATTGCTATTTCTAAATACTCATCGTCTTCAAAAGCTTTATAAGCATCTATATAACCTTGTAGCATTAAAGCATTCCATGATGTTAATATTTTATCATCTAAATGTGGTTTACTTCTTTTATTTCTTGCTTTTTTTAGAACTTTTTTCCAATTAGAAATCTTGTCATCTAAAGCTGTTAATGATAAATTTTGTTTTTTTGAAAAATCAATTTTTGATTTATTTCTGATTAAAACATATTTATCATGCTCCCAAAATCCAAAATCATTAACATTATAAAACTCACTGAAAAGATTATAATCATTTCCTAATAAAACCATTAACTCATCACTCTTCCATTCATAAAAAGCACCCTCTTCTTTTTTTCCTTTAGCATTTTTACTATCCGCGTCTAATGATGAATAAAAAGCCCCATTTTTTGCGGTTAGCTCCTCCTTAATGAAAGCTAATGTTTCAATAACAGTATTTTTGTAAAGGTCATTATTGTCCTTAAGGTATGCTTTAGAATACAAACTTACCAATTGAGCATTATCATATAACATCTTTTCAAAATGAGGAATATGCCATTTTTCATCAACAGAATAACGAGAAAAACCTCCTGAAACATGATCATAAATTCCTCCAAAAGCAATTTTATCTAATGTGTTTTTTAAATATTTTTTAATTAATGGATCATTAAAATGGTGAGTGTACCTGAGTAAAAAGTTCAAGTAATTTGGCATTGGAAATTTTGGAGCACCCTTGAATCCACCACCGATAGTATCAATTTGAAGTTTCAATAAATCCACCGCTGCGGTCAATTCTTTTTCGCTAAAGTTAGAGGCTTCTTTGTTTAGTTTAATCAATTGTGATTCTTGAATTCCTTTAGTTAAATTCTCTGCATACTCAATTGCCTTCTGTGGCTCCTCTTTGTATAATTTAGAAATGCTTAATAAAACTTTAGCCCATTGCTCTTTTGTGAAATAAGTCCCACCATAAACTGGTCTTCCATCTGGCAGAGTAATACAATTTAATGGCCATCCACCTCCACCTGTCATTAATTGAACTGCATTCATATATATCTTATCTACATCAGGCCTCTCTTCTCTATCTACTTTTATGTTGATAAAGTTCTCATTCATAATTTTAGCAATAGAATCGTTTTCAAAGCTTTCCTCCTCCATCACATGACACCAATGACAAGCAGAGTAACCCACAGAAATAATAATTAATTTATTGTCTTTCTGAGCCAACTCCAAGGTTTTAGGATTCCATGCTTTCCAATCTACTGGATTATAAGCGTGTTGCAATAAATAGGGACTTGTTTCATGAATTAAATCATTACTTTTCTTATTTAATTTTTTATCCTTTTCGTTACAATTTGAAATAAGTAATAAAAAGAAAAGTAGGAAATAAAATTTTGAGATAGTTTTCAACTGTATTTTTTTTTAAATAAATATATTAAATTCCTTATTTGTTGTGAATTAATTACTAAAAAAGAGATTGTATAAAATACTTTTGAATCAAAACTATTATGTTTATCTCTCAACTCTATTACTTCCATAGAATAAAAAAATTTACTTTTTTATGATTATTAATGTTTGAATCAACAATGGTTTCGCTATTTATTTTTATTAAATATGCTGATCTATCTAATGTAAAACTCTAAACAACAACTCTTTTAAAATATCTTTTTGAGACTGACTTGCACCAACTCCTTTACTCTTTAAATCTGCATCTCTTAAAATTGCAATTACCTGTGCTACTTTGCGCATCGGATAATTTCTACCAGCTAAAAAATATTCATCAACAAAATAAGGGTTTACTCCAATAGATTTAGCTACTGAGTTTTTTGATTTATCTTTTAATCCATGAAAAGAAAGCAACTGTGTAAAAAAACTATTCAACAAAGAAATAGTCATTACCAGAGGATTATTTTTCGGGTTTTCTGCAAAATAATTTATAATTCTATTCGCTTTTAAAACATCCTTCTCCCCTACTGCTTTTCGCAACTCAAAATTATTAAAATCTTTAGAAATACCTATATTATCTTCAATATGAGTATCATCTATAATTGTTTCTTTTGGTAAAATTAGCATTAACTTATCTAACTCATTAGAAATTTTGCTTAAATCAGTACCTAAAAACTCTACCAACATTTGCGATGCCTTTGGTTCTATCTGATATTTTTTTCCGCTTAAAACTCTACGAATCCAATCAGAAACCTGATTTTCATACATTTTTTTACTTTCATAAATAAAACCGGTTTTTGCGATTGCTTTATGCAATTTCTTTCGCTTATCTAGCTTTTTGTATTTATAATTTAAAACTAAAACGGTAGTTGGTTGTGGATTTTCTGCATAAGAGAGTAATTTTTCTATATTTCTACTTAAATCTTGTGCCTCTTTAACAATAATAACTTGTCTCTCAGCCATCATTGGATAACGTTTTGCTGAAGAAACAATATCTTCTACACTAACATCTCTACCATACATAATCTGTTGATTGAAGCCCTTTTCAGCTTCATCTAGAACATTTTCCTCAATAAAATCAGAAATTTTATCAATGTAATAAGGCTCTTCACCCATTAAAAAATAGATAGGCTTTATATTTCCTTTCTTTATCTCTGAAACAACGTTTCTTATCTCATTCATTTTATTACTTTTGATTGATGCAAAGACTCAACCTACCAACTTATAATTTCAAACTCAAAAGTAGCGAAAATAAGACGCTTATTTTTGATAAATTGAGAAAAAAATATGTGGTACTTACCCCAGAAGAATGGGTTCGGCAACATTACGTTTGTTTTTTAATTGAAGAAAAGGAGTATCCAATTTCATTAATAGCTCTAGAAAAACAATTAATTATTAATAATCGTAAGAAAAGAACAGATATTTTAGTCTTTAATAATAAAGGGAATCATGAAATTATTGTTGAATGCAAAGCACCATCTATCAAGATTACACAAGATACTTTTGATCAAATTGCACGATATAATTTAAAATTAAAAGCTAATTATTTAATTGTAACAAATGGATTAGAGCATTTTTATTGCAAAATGGATTTTGAGAAGGAAACCTATATTTTCTTGAAAGACATTCCTAGACATCTTTAATATTTCGTCAGAATTAAGTAGAGTATAGTTCAAATTCAATTATTAAATATGGATTTATAGTTAGTTCGAATAACAGTTCGTGTCATATTAAAAATTCAAAATATATTAAGAATAATTTAGAAGTAAAGTAACTTTTAAAATGTAAATTTGCGCTTTTGAAAATAGCAATTGTCATATTAAATTGGAATGGTCAAAAACTGTTGGAGCAGTTCTTGCCGTCAGTCGTGAATTTTAGTTCGGAAGAAGCTGTCATTTATATAGCAGATAATGCTTCTACAGATTCTTCTTTAGAGTATATCCAAAAAAACTACCCTTTAGTTAAAATTGTACAAAACACGGTTAATGGAGGTTATGCAAAAGGTTATAATGATGCATTACAATATATTAATGCAGATATTTATTGCTTATTAAATTCTGATGTTGAAGTTACTAAGAATTGGTTAAAGCCAATAATAGATGTTTTTAAAAGTGAAGAAAAAACAGCTATAATACAACCAAAATTATTAGATTTTAAAGATAAAACGAAGTTTGAATATGCAGGAGCTGCTGGTGGTTATATCGATTTATTTGGGTATCCATATTGCAGAGGACGTGTTTTTAATTATTTAGAAACTGATAAAGATCAGTTTAATGATACAACCAATATTTTTTGGGCTTCGGGTGCTTGTTTATTTATACGATCCGAGGTATATCATCAACTAAAAGGTTTTGACGAAGATTATTTTGCACATCAAGAAGAAATTGATTTATGCTGGAGAACCCAAAACAATGGATATCAAGTTAAATATGTGGGGAAATCTACAGTTTATCATGTAGGCGGTGCTACTTTAAAAGAGACTAATCCTCAAAAAACATTTTTAAACTTTAGAAATAGTCTAATAAATGTAGCGAAGAATATTCCAAAAAAATGGTTTTTATTCGTGCTAATTTCACGTTTAATTTTAGATGGAGTTGCAGGATTAAAGTTTATACTTGAATTAAGGCCGATCCACAGCTTAGCAATCATTAAGGCGCATTTTAGTTTTTATAAAAATTTTAATAAATCTCTTAAAAAACGCAAAAAAATATCTAAAAAACAAAATTACTATAGACACATAAGTGTTGTTTGGCAATACTTTGTTTTAGGGAGAAAAGAATTTAAAAACTTAAAGTAATTCTCTCTTGAGCTTTATCCTTTTTACTTGACCCTCAATATTCTTTAACCATCATATTTTTTTTCAATTAGAAAATTTTGCATGTATCTTTCTAAAAATAAAACATCTGCTGTTTTGCCTGAGAAAATGAGAGGAAATTCATATTCAAAAATACTCTTATTAATTTAGATACAACATTAATACTGTTAACACTAAGAATAGTTTATCACTCAATTTTAGCATTACAAAATATTTAAACTTCCTTTACCTTCTCTGATAACCTCTGGGTAGCCCTCAGTAAAATCGATAACTGTTGATGCTTGATTATCACCATAACCACCATTAATTACAACATCAACGAGATTTCCCCATTTTTCGAAAATTAATTCTGGATCGGTAGTGTATTCTAAAACTTCATCATCATCTCTAATGGATGTTGTCACAATTGGGTTTCCTAAACCCTCTACAATAGTTCTTGTAATATTATTATCAGGAATACGAATACCAACGGCCTTTTTCTTCTTAAATACTTTAGGTAAGTTGTTACTCCCTGGAAGAATAAAAGTGTACGGACCAGGTAAGGCTTTTTTAAGAATTTTAAAAGTAGTACTATCTATTTGCTTTACATAATCAGACAAATGACTTAAGTTATTACAAATAAAAGAGAATTTAGCTTTTTGTAGTTTCACCCCTTTTATCTGAGCAATCTTTTCTAAAGCTTTGTTATTAGAAATATCACAACCGAGACCATAAACTGTATCTGTTGGGTAAATTACCAAACCACCGCGCTTTAAGACAGCAACAACTTTATCTATTGCCGCTTGGTTCGGATTATCATTGTAAATTCTGATAAATTCAGCCATACACTAAAAATACAAAAACTCAACATAATTATCAATTATGCTGAGTTTTTTTTTAGGAAGTTATTTTTTATTAGGAGTTATCTACCATTCTAAATCCTTCACCGTGAATATTTAAAATCTCTACAGATTCATCTGGTTTTAAATATTTACGAAGTTTTGCAATATAAACATCCATACTTCTTGATGTAAAATAATTATCATCTCTCCAAATCTTCGTCAGAGCTAATTCTCTAGGCATTAAATCGTTTTTATGAATCGCTAACATGCGAAGCAATTTACTTTCTTTTGGTGAGAGTTTTACTGGCTCACCCTCTTCCCCAACAGATAAGTGTCTTAATTTAGAATTAAAGAAAAAACTACCTATTTTAAACTCAAATTGTTCTGACTCTGTAGATTTATCTATATCTTTACGTTGAAGAATTGCTTTAATCTTGTGCAACAATACTTCAGAATCAAAAGGTTTATTTAGATAATCATCTGCACCAACAGAATAACCTCTCAGAACATCCTCCTTTAAAGTTTTAGCTGTTAAAAAAATAATTGGAACTTCTTTATTTGTTCCTCTAATGTCCTGTGCCAGTGAAAAACCATCTTTACGAGGCATCATTACATCTAATATACAAAGGTCATAATCACTGTTCTTAAACATGATTAAACCCTCTATACCATCTTTTGCGTGCGTAACATTATAATCATGTAATGATAAATAGTCTTTTAAAACTGTTCCAAAATTAGGATCATCTTCAACTAATAATATTTTTTTACTTCCCATTGTTATATTTTTTTTTAGATTAAAGGTAATTCTACCGTAAATGTACTTCCTACTCCTTTTTCACTTTCCACAAGAACCGAACCATCATGCCTTTCAACTATTTTTTTTACATAGGCTAAACCAAGTCCATGACCTTTAACATCATGTATGTTTCCTTTTTGCTCTCTATAAAATTTATAGAAAACATTTTTCTGAACAGCTTTGCTCATTCCTATTCCTTTGTCCTTTACTTTTATAATGAAGAATTTATTCGCACTTTCTGTATGCACTTCAATTTTCGGAGATCCTTCTGAATATTTTAAAGCATTTTCTATTATATTCACAATTACATTTGTCAAATGAAATTGATTTCCTGCAACTTCTGCAGTAAGTGCCTCAAAATAGGTGTCTATACTTCCATTTCTATCCGAAATTAGTAAACTAGTATGAGATATTGCATCGTCAATTATGTCGTGCATATCAATATTTTCCTTACTAATTTCTATTTGATTTTTTTCTAATCTAGAGATTCTTAAAACATTTTCTACTTGAGAATGCATTCTTTTGTTTTCATCTCTAATCATCTGTACATAACGTAAAATTTTATCCCCATCACTTATTACCTTCGGATTCTTTATAGAATCTAAAGCTAGGTTTATAGTAGCGATAGGAGTTTTAAATTCATGTGTCATATTATTTATAAAATCAGTTTTAATTTCTGATATCTTTTTTTGTCTGACCAATTGATATAAAGAACTTGAAAAAGCAATTATAATAATTAAAATAAAAAATAAAGAGAGTGATAAAATATTTGAAATTCCTGAAAGTATGTGATTCTTTTCAGCAGGAAAAGTCAGAAACAACTCATAATCCACATCACCGTTCGTGCTAAAAAACAAGGGATATCGATAACTTTCTTTTTTATTTACTGTATAATAACCAGATTTTAGTTTTGTTGCTAAACCGTCTTTGCTGTATACACCGTACTTAAAATCTAAATCAACATTTCTTTTTGTTAATTCTTTTTTAATAACAGATTTTAATTCTCTGTTACTAATTCTTTGATATATTGGCTTTTTACTATTTACATCTCTTAAAAATTCAGAAAACTGCGCTCTTTCTATGGATGACAATCGTTTTTGAAAAGAGAACCTATTTTCATCAATAGTTGTAAAAATATTGTCGACACCCTTTATTAATTTTGAATGAAAAAAATCTTTCTTTCCAGAAACTCTTTTGAAAATAATAGTATCATTATCTAAAAAATCTGTTGGTAGTTTAAAGTTTTCTTCTAAAATGGTTGCCCCAAAAGTAAAACGTTGTTTTGTGGCAGTATCCATTTGTTGAAAAAGGTAATTTTTAATTTGAGCATTATCTGCTATGACCTTATCCTTTATAAGGTTTTCGATTTGCTTTTCAAACTCTAATTCTTCTTTTGAAATGATTTTCTGTGAAACACTTCCTAAAGATTTCTGAACCTCATTCTTAAATTGTGCTTTTTTACTTTTAACAGCGTTATCAATCCAATATAATTGCACTAAAATAATGCCTATTAAAGAAATACTCATCAAGGCAACAATAAGAACAAAAACTTTCTTACTCATAAGAGTCAAAGTTAATGATTTCACAGTATGAATTTATTTTTTTCTATATAAATTACCTGTTTTAATTAATTTTTATGATTATTTTAACAAAAATAATGAATTTAATTAAATTTACTGATTTTTTTTGTTAAAATATTATGAATATCCACAACCCTAAAATAAGTTTTCTTACTATCAATATTACATATTAAATAATTAGATTGTAATAACTTTTTTCCTTCTAACCATTGATTTTTTATTCTAGCCTCTACCGCTAATCGTGAGCTTTTATCTCTTAACATTACTCTTTCTGTTCTAACCTCTAAGGGTATATGGACAGAAATAATAATATCACAAATTAAATTACTCTTACTCTCAAAAAGAATGGCGTTTTCGTAGACGATGTAATCTTTATTTTTATGTTGAATAACAAACTGTTGAAAATGTTTTTTTACTTCTGGATGCACTATTGAGTTTAGCTTTCCTAACTTAATCTTATCGTTAAAAACAATACTCGCTATTAAGGTTTTATTTAGTTGATTGTTTTCGTAAGATTTATCACCAAATACTTCAATAATTTTAGATCTAATTACCAACGAAGACTCCATTATTTTTTTAGCTTCAGAATCTGCATTATATACAATAACACTATCAAATTGTGAAAAAATATTTGCAATTGTGGTTTTACCACTTCCTATTCCGCCTGTTAAACCAACGATCATTTTATTTCTGAATTAAAAAATCTATTTTGTTAGGTATTACTTTAAAACTTTTGATTAAGCGAGAGTTTACAGTCACTTTTGGTATTAAGTAATTGAGCTTGTTTTCTTTAGCAATATTGTAATCACACACAACCTCAAAAAAGTCTTTATTCACTTTATCAAAATTCGAAAGTGCCACCACAAAAACAACTTCAATCGTTTTGTTTAAAGTAGTCAAGTTAATATCTTTAGGGAGATTAAGTACTTTAAAAGATATTTTAAAAGTGCCCTCAGTAAACTTTTCTACTTCTCCACTAATCTTAGTAAATTTTGAATTCAATTTTATATTACCTGTGTTTTCTGGAAGTATAATTTTAACATTTTCAGAAAAATCAGACTTTACATCTTCTAACTTTAATAACTCTAAATTAATTATTTTTATATTTTCAATTTGACCCTTCGGTCCAGAGATTAAAATACTGTCTGGCTCCATAGAAACTGATTCTAAAATATCATAACCAATATGATAGTTAATTTCTAAATTTGGGTTTAAAGGAACTTTTTTAGAGATCAAACTTCCTAGATCTAAAAAGATTGTATCTAATGAAATTTCTTGCAATTGAACACCTGACGGTAATTGTTTTTGAACTGATTTAAATTGATTTCTCGTTAAAAAATAATACTGACTAGAAGATTTTTTATTTAAACTTTTAGCATTGAAAACTAAGTTTTTATCAGACAATCTTGATTTTAAAATATTAAAACCAGAAGATTTTACGATAACATCTATTTCTGTTAAAGGTTCTTTTTGTAATAATTTATCTTGAGGAAAATCAGAATACTTTATTGGAAAACGTAAAGTAGCGTTATATTCTTTCGATAAAGTAATTAGCATCCATATTAAAACCGATGCTATCAGAAAACTCACAAAACTTTTTGATATTTTTTTATTATTTCTCAATGTGGTGAAAGATTTTTATGCAATCTACACAAAAGCTCGTGAACAAAAAAGTGAGCACTATCTTAAAAGACAATGCTCACCTCATATTTTAAAGTCTAAATTTTTATTTTTTTGCTTGTGCTGAATATTTTTTACTCAACTCCATAGAAATTGCAGAATTTTCAAACTTAATTTTTCCTGCTCCTGTTTCAAGCGTAATTGTGTTATCAGCAGCATTAATTTCTGCTATTTTACCATGAATTCCGCTGGAAGTAACAACTTTTGTTCCTTTTTTTATTTCAGATTGAAATGCTTTTTCCTTTTTTTGTCGACTCATTTGTGGTCTTATCATAAAGAAATAAAACACGACAATAATAGCTAAAAAAGGTAACATATTTGCTAAGGATCCTACTCCTTCTTGTAAAAAAATTACAGTATACATAATTATTTTTTTGCTTTTGGTGTTACGGAGCCTTTAATTGTTAATACCTCTCTACCAGACTCTGTGTTTGTAGTTAAAGTAACTGTTTTTTGCTGTCTATTTGGCTTCCCATTTGTATTAAACTTTACCTTTATCTCACCTGTTTTACCTGGTTTAATTGGCTCTTTAGGCCAAGTAGGAACCGTACAACCACAAGATCCTTTAGCTCTTGTAATTACTAAATCTGTCTTACCAGAATTAGTAACAAAAAAACTAGTTTCTACTATATCTCCTTCGTTAACAGTGCCAAAATCATAAACCTTTTTATCTAAAGATATCAAAGCCGTCCCTTTCTTTATTTCTACATCTCTAGAAACTGCTTTTTGTAAGTTTTCTTTGTTAATTTTTGCTGTTGCTTTTTCTCCATTTTTACATGATGTAAAAAAAGATGCAGTAATTACAAATGCTAATAAAATTGTTGTTTTTTTCATTATTGTTTAATTTTGAGTAAAAATAATAAATAAATTAGAGTAATCCTCTACCGATTTTTACAATTCTTTTATTTTCTATAAATTCTTTTGAAACCTTATCGAGAACTCCATTTATAAAGTAACTACTTTTCTCAGTAGAATAATCTTTAGAAATCTCAATGTATTCGTTAATGGTCACCCGAGTTGGTATTGATGAGAAATTTAAAAATTCTGAAATTGCCATTTTAAGTATAATCATATCGATACCCGCAATTCTTTCCGTTTCCCAATTTGGAGTTTTTTCTTCAATATCTAGTTCGTAGTCTTTATGATTTAAAACAGTCTTTCTAAACATTTTAGATACAAACTCTTCATCATCATTGTCTTTATATAGACTACTTAAAACAAATGCTTTATCCTCTTTCTGCTTGCTTACTGTTTTTACAACCCATGTATTTACAAAAGGAATATCATCAACCCACGAAATCATTGTGTCTTCGAAAAAATCTCCCAGTTTATCATTTGGAGCAATAATTTCTTTAAAGAAATCTAACACAAAAGCTTTATCAACTTTATAAGAATTATCTTGAGTATCTAAATATTTTTTATAGATGTCACTTTTTAGTAATTCATCATAAATAATTCTAACATACTCTTCGTTTTCAGTCCAATTGCTCAAACCATTTAACTCAACATAACTTTCTACACTAATACTCTCTGCGAAAGTATTAATTACTTTATTATTTAATAATTTATTGTTTGGGTTTAAATCTTCTTTAGTCGCGAGGATCTTCTTTTTTGAAAGCGCAATTTTTTTAGCTGCTAGTTTTTGTACTTCTACCAGAAGTTGTATGTTCAATACATACAAATCATACATTTTTAATATACTATGTTTTAAAAATTTTTCTTCTCTAATGATATCATCATTGTGAGATTGTAACAAAGCATATACCGATTGCATTACTTTTACTCTAATATGTCTCCTGTTTATCATTATCTAAAGAACTTATATATAAATTGCGATGCAAAAATAGTATTATTTTAGTTTTATCCTATCAAGTTTTTAATTCTTTTTTAAGAATTAATTTTGCTCTTAAACTTGTATCTTCGTGCTTTTACTTAACAAACAAAAAAGATTACGAACGTAATTTTATTTTTTAAAAACAAATATTAGTTGAGAGAACTCAAGCATATAAATAAATACTTTTTTAAATATAAATGGCGATTAATAATCGGTATTTTAATGACCTTTTTCGCAAAATTCTTAGCGTTAAAAATACCTCAGATTATAGGTAATTCATTAAATGTTGTTGAAGATTACCAAAAAGGAATTGTCACAGATTTAGAAGAAATTAGTAACGATCTATTATTAAATATACTTATCATTATTGGTGTTACCATATTATCTGGATTTCTTACCTTTTTAATGAGACAAACCATTATTGTTACTTCTAGATTAATTGAATTTGATCTCAAAAACGAAATTTATCAACAATACCAGCGATTATCGCTTAATTTTTACAAAAAAAATAGAACGGGTGACTTAATGAATAGAATCTCCGAAGATGTTTCTAAAGTTAGAATGTATGCTGGACCAGCAATTATGTACAGCATGAATATGATAGTATTATTTACAGTTGGTTTTACACAAATGCTTAGTATTGACGTAAAACTAACGATGTACACTTTAATTCCTTTTCCTCTATTATCCATTTCAATCTTTATATTAAGCAAAGTAATACATAAAAGAAGTTCTATTGTTCAAGAGTATTTATCTAAATTAACAACCTTTAATCAAGAGTTTTTCTCTGGAATTAATGTTGTAAAATCTTACGGAATTGAAGTCTCAATAATAAAAGATTTTGACAAAATAGCTGATCAAAGCAAAGAAAAAAATATACATCTTCAAAAAGCAAATGCACTATTTTTCCCATTAATGGTTTTATTAATTGGTATTAGTAATATTATTGTGATTTATGTGGGAGGAAAACAATACATAAATGATGAAATTCAAATAGGAACAATTATTGAATTTATGTTATATGTTAATATCCTTACATGGCCAGTAGCTGTTGTTGGTTGGGTAACTTCTATGATTCAGCAGGCAGAAGCCTCTCAGGCAAGAATTAATGAGTTTTTACAACAAGTTCCAGAAATTAAGAATTCTAACTCCGTATCAACAGAATTAAAAGGAAATGTTACTTTTAAAGATGTTACTTTTACTTATGATGACACAAATATTACTGCATTAAAAAACATTAATTTTTCAATAAAATCAGGAGAAACAATAGCTATTATCGGAAAAACAGGCTCAGGTAAATCTACAATTATCGAACTTATTTCGAGGTTATATGACACAACAACAGGAACAATTCTATTAGACGAAAAACCAATAGAAGAAGCTAATCTTTACGATGTTAGGAGTCAAATCGGGTTTGTACCTCAAGATCCTTTTTTATTCTCTGAAAGTATTGAAGATAACATTAAGTTTGGTAAAAAAGATGCTACAAAGGAAGAAATTATTGCCGCAGCACAAAATGCTGATGTCCATAAAAATATTATCAATTTTACGAAGGGATATAAAACCATTTTAGGTGAACGTGGCGTAACACTCTCGGGCGGCCAAAAACAGCGAGTTTCCATTGCAAGAGCAATAATTAAAAACCCTAAAATCTTAATTTTCGATGATTGTTTATCAGCTGTTGACACAGAAACTGAAGAAAAAATATTATCAAATTTAGAGAGGATCTCTAAGAAAATCACCACTTTTATTATTAGTCATCGAGTTTCATCAGCAAAAAATGCTGACAAAATTATAGTTTTAGATGAGGGTAAAATAACTCAACAAGGAACTCACAATCAATTAATAATGCAAGAAGGTTATTATAAATATTTATATGACCAACAACTTTTAGAAAAAGAAATTTAATCTTTAACATTGCTACATTAAATATTTTATTAGATTTGTTACACATAACAAATATATTTATAATATCTATTTAAAAGAATTATGGCAGAGAGAGCAGATAGAGTTGAACAAGAGGAAATTTTTTCACAAGTACTTAGAGCAGGAAGAAGAACTTACTTTTTTGATGTAAGAGCCACAAAGGCAGATGATTATTATTTAACTGTTACAGAGAGTAAAAAGTTTACGCATGACGATGGTAGTTTCCATTATCAAAAGCACAAAATTTATTTGTACAAAGAAGATTTCACTGATTTTCAGGAAATGTTAGGCAAAGCAACTGATTATATTTTAAACGAAAAAGGTAGCGAAGTCATTAGTGAACGTCATCAAAAAGATTTTAAAAAGGAAGAAGAATCAAAAGAAGAGACTAAATCGGCTGAAAGCTTTACAGATGTATCTTTTGAAGACATTTAGTGGTAAACACTGTTTTTTCTTAGCTTATCTCTATTTAAAAACAGATAGACTTACCTTAAATAATTTTAATTCAAATTAATTTTACACATCAAGAATCAAAAGTTTATACTTTTGATTCTTTTTTTTTAAAACGTTTATAATACCTCTTTAATTGTCTTAGTTTTAGCAATAGTCTCTTTCCATTCTTTTTTAGCATTACTCTCTCTCGTAATTCCTCCACCAACATAAATGGAAGCTATTTTACCTTCAATATTCATACACCTTAAGTTCACAAAAAGTGATGATTTTTTATTTTCAAAATTTATCTCACCTAAAAAACCAGTATAAAAGGTTCTTTTGTATCCCTCATTTTCATTTATAAAACATTTTGATTGTTCTCTTGGAAGCCCGCAAACTGCTGGCGTAGGATGTAAATTAAGAATTAAATCTTTTAGATTCGAGCTTTTATTTAAAACACCCTCTACCCTACTTCTTAAATGTAAAACATTTCCTGCTTTAACAGTTTCTGTTTTGTCTATTTTTAGATTACTAGATATTGGTTTCAGTTGATTTTTAATAAAATCAGTAACTAATTGCTGTTCCACTAACTCTTTAGATTTCCAAAAAACCTCTTTGGTGTCAGAATAAACTTGAGTTCCTGCCAGAGACATTGTAGTAAACTGATAATCAGAAATAGTTAGCAACGTTTCTGGAGTTGCACCGAACCACAAACCAACTTTCGGATGAAACCACACATAAACAAAAGCATTTACATAATTATTTAACAATTTTTTAAAAGTGGTCAACAAATCAAAACTATCTAATAGAACTTCTTCTCTTCTCGAAACTACGACTTTCCTAAGATGATTCTTATTTATTTCATCGAGTGCTTTTTCTACAAGACGAATGTGTTTTTCTTTAAATGATTCATCTACTTCAGCATCATTTTTAACAAGAAATTTTTCTTCTCTATGAAACTTTTCTCTAATAAATTCGGATTTATCTATTGGTAATAAAACTGATTTTTCCTCGCTATCGAAGGGAGAAAAAACAAAACCACTCTCTGTAAAATCATCTGAAAAATAAAGAGTGTCGTCCTCTAAAAACAGTCCAGATATTTCAGAAGAATTAGGTTTTCTATATGCTACAAAAGGCATCAACCTTTTAAAGTTTTTCTCTATTCTATTAAATATGATATTCAATGTGAAGATTAAATTATTTTTTTGTTAGAACGATATTTGTCATTTTTGCAACAGAAATTAAATTATCCTTTTCGTCAACAATAATAATTTCCCACAAATGAGTAGTTTTTCCTTTATGAATATTCTTTGCTGTAGCAAAAACAACACCTTCCCTTTTACTTTTTAAATGATTTATAGACAACTGAATTCCGTTTATAAATTCACTTTTAGTATCAATAAAAAAATTTGAAGCTGCACTTCCAACACTCTCTGCTAAAGCCGCAGTTGCTCCTCCATGTAACTGTCCATAAGGTTGATGAACTTTAAAATTTACAGGCATTTTTGCTGTTAAAAAATCAGTACCAAGAGCAATATATTCAATATCAAGAGTTTCCATTAAAGTCCCTTTAGAATGCTCATTAAACTTTTTTAAAACAGCAGTTGTATCCATATCATTTCGATTATATGGTAAAAGTACATATAAAATTTTGTATTTTTGCAACAGAAAAATTAAACGATTTTATGTACAAAATACGGGTAATTCTAGACACAAAAGAAGATGTAATCAGAACGATTTTAGTGAATGATAATATAAATTTAGAAAATTTACATTCAACAATCGCTAAAGCCTTTGGTTTTGGAGGAAAAGAAATGGCATCTTTTTACAAAACAGATGATGAATGGAATCAATTTGAAGAAATTCCATTATTTAGCATGGAAGAAGTTGGAGAAGGTGTTTCCATGCAAACTTGTATTTTGAATGAAACTTTATCTAAAACAAACAACAAATTAATTTATGTCTATGATTTTTTAAAAATGTGGACTTTCTACACAGAAGTTATTGAAATTTCTACTGAAAACAACGATAATTTACCTCAAATAATATTGACTGTAGGTGAAGTACCAAGTGAAACTCCAGAAAAAGAATTTATCGCAGAAAAATTAGATGACGGCTTTGGTAATGATGGAGATAATGATAACGAATTCGATAATTTTGATGATTTCGATTATAACGAATATTAAAATCTGTCCAATCGTTTTACCAACTAACACTCTCTTTAGCTTCCTAACAAACCTAATTTAATTTTTTTACACATTTTACAGATTTAAAAAATTAAATATTTAAAAGTAACAAAATTGTATTTTAGTCGTCTTACAAACATAATCGACTAAATCAATTTCTTTGGAAACTATCTTATCACTAAAAAATCTCGATAAAAAATACGGAAAAGTTCATGCTGTAAACAATCTTTCGTTTGATATACAGCGTGGAAATGTTTATGGAATACTTGGGCCAAACGGAAGCGGAAAATCTACTACTCTCGGAATTATTCTAAATGTTGTGAACAGAACTTCTGGTGAGTTTTCTTGGTTTAATGGAAAGCAATCTACTCACGAAGCTTTGAAAAAAGTAGGCGCAATTATTGAACGTCCTAATTTTTACCCTTACATGACGGCAAGTCAGAATTTAGCCCTAATCTGCAAGATCAAAGGAATTTCAGAAGAAAAAATTAACGAAAAACTCTCAACTGTAAATCTTTTTGAAAGAAGAGATAGCAAGTTTAGTACTTTCTCTCTAGGAATGAAACAACGCTTAGCAATTGCATCAGCGCTATTGAATGATCCCGAGATTTTAATTTTAGACGAACCAACAAATGGTCTAGATCCTCAAGGAATTCATGAAATCCGTCAAATTATTCAACATATTGCTACAAATGGAACTACCATTTTATTAGCTTCTCACCTTTTAGATGAAGTTGAAAAAGTATGTTCTCATGTTGTTGTTATTAGAAACGGAGTGAGGCTATACAGTGGACGTGTTGATGAAATGACAGCTTCAAACGGTTTATTTGAGTTAAAAGTTGCCTCTAATAGAGATAAATTATTGTCAACCTTAGAAGAACACTCCGCAATTGGTAAAATAAATGAAGAAAACGAAACCATTATTGCAACTTTAAAGGGTGCTATTTCTGCAACAGAAATGAATGAATATCTATTTAAAAAAGGTATTGTTCTGTCTCATTTGGTAAAACGTAAACCGAGTTTAGAACAACAATTCTTAGATTTAACCAACAACAACTAATCACCAAATAAAAAAACAAGTCATGTTAAGACTATTAACTATAGAATTTCATAAATTAAAACACAATACTGCCAGTAAAGTATTATCAATTATTTACTTTGGATTGCTAACTTCTATCGCGCTAATTGCGGCAATAAAATTTGATATTGGTCCTGTAAAATTTCATTTAGCCGAAATGGGAATTTTCAATTTTCCTTACATATGGCACTTCAATACCTATATTGCTGCAATTTTAAAATTCTTTTTATTATTAGTCATTGTATCAATGATGGCAAATGAATATAGTTATAAAACCTTGAAGCAAAATTTAATTGACGGTTTAAGCAAAAAAGAATTTATTCTTTCTAAATTTTACACTGTAATTGTTTTTGCGTTAATTTCCACAATATTCGTTTTTGTAGTTTCTTTAATTTTAGGACTCGTTTATTCAGATTACAGTGAATTCTCAATTATCTTTTCTGATTTAATATATTTGGTTGCTTTTTTCATAAAGTTAGTTTGTTTCTTTTCTATGGGATTATTCTTCGGTATTTTAGTAAAACGCTCTGCATTTGCTGCTGGTGCAATGATAGTTTGGCTTATTGCAGAAAATATGTTTAAAGGATATTTATTTTGGACATTTAAAAAGGCATCTAACACATCAGAATCTGTAGATTCCATAATGCAATTTTTACCTTTTGAAGCGATGACGAATTTAATAAAAGAACCAATTTCTAGATTAAGGGCGTTTAAAAATTTAGCGAATCAAATCGGTGAAGATTTTATAAAAAATTACGAAGTGGAAACATCCTCAATCCTTATTGTGTCAGTTTGGACTTTTATCTTTATTTATTTGTCTTATGCACTGTTAAAAAAGAGAGATTTATAATACTTTTTAAATATATTTGACGTATAAAATCAGATACGACATCAAATGAATAAATTAATACCTTTTTTACTCTTATTTTTTGCATTAAATGTATTTTCTCAAAAAGAAGCTAACTTTTGGTACTTTGGAAGAAATGCGGCATTAGATTTTAATTCTGGCACACCAGTCCCTGTTAGCGGAAGTAAGCTAAATACAACAGAAGGTTGTTCCTCATTCTCAGACGAAAATGGTAATTTATTATTTTATGTTGGAGCAGAAAATAGTGATGCCCGATCACTTACAATATGGGATAAAAATAATAACCCAATGCCAAATGGTACGGGATTAAAAGGAGATTCCTCTAGTGCTCAATCTGCATTAACAATACCTGCTCCAGGGAAACCAAATATTTATTATCTCTTTACCTTATCAACTTCTAATACAGGAGGAAATGGGGGGGTTTCTGGCTTTTTCAATTACGAAATAGATATGAGTTTAAACGGTGGGTTAGGAGACATTAATACTACTGTGGGAGACGCCACTGGGGCTACAAATCTTTCAGATGGTAAAGACAGTAATTGGACAGAAAAAGTTACAGCTGTAAAAGGAAATGAATGCAATTCTTATTGGGTAATTTCATTATCCAGTCGAACAAGTACCTCCAATAATAATGAATTTTACGCTTATAAAGTTACGAATACAGGAGTAGATACAACTAACCCTGTAATAAGCGAAATAAATAATTTTAGAGCAGATGATCCACGTGGATATTTAAAAGTATCACCAGATGGCACCAAATTAGTAGCAGCCAACATGACGGACGACACCTTTCTTTTTAATTTTGATAATGAAACAGGTAAAGTTACCAATTTTAACAATTCTGGCAACCCAAGACGATTATCTCTAAGTGGTGGAGATGGTTATGGAGTTGAGTTTTCCCCTTCGAGTGAAAGATTATATATCTCAACAGGAGATTTTTACGGAAATACAGCAGAAAACTTATATCAATTCGATTTATCATTCCCTACATTTTCTGAAATTAATAGTTCAAGAAGTACAATATACAGTTATTTTAACAGCAGAAGTGCTTTACAACTGGGTCCTGACGGTAAAATTTACTGGTCTAGTGAATTTTCCAATAGCATAAGTGTAATCAACAATCCTAATGAAATCGGGAAGGATAAAGTTAATTATTCACATCGAAGTGTAGATTTGGGTGGTGCACAAGCGAGTCAAGGTCTACCTCCTTTTATTTCGTCGTTATTATTACCTCTAGAAATTAAAGATTCTGATACCGACCAACTAATTAACAATAAAAATTTAGAGTTTTGTATTGGAGATAACAAAACAATTATTCCAGAAAGTATAACAGGTAACAACATAACATATGAGTGGTTTTTTAACGATGTATCTTTTCAAAACACCCCAAACTTAACACTTAATAATTTATCAACATCAAATAATGGAAAATACTCTCTAATAATAAAATTAACTGACGATTGTGGAAATTTAACCCAATACAACGGTACTTTTAATATAGAGGTTTTCGAAAAGGCGAGTGCTACAAAACCAGGTGATATATATTTTTGTGATACAGATAGAGATGGATTTAATACATTCAATTTATCTTTACTTAAAGATGATGACATATTAAATGGTTTAGATTTTAACATTTTTGAAGTGCTTTATTTTGATGACGAGAATAATGCTATTTTAGGAGAAAATTCAATTTCTAATACAAACTATACAAATCCAACTCTATTTAGTTCTCAAACCATATATGCAAGAGTCCAAAATAAAAATGCACCAAACGCTTGTTTTGAAATTACTAATTTTATTCTAGAAATTAACGATTTACCAATACCTGTTCAAGCAGAACCTTATAGAATTTGCGATGATTTAGAAAGCGGAAATGATATTGATGAAGTTATTAACACATTTATTCTAAATAGAAAAGATGATGAAATCTTTGGCACTTTAGACAAAACTCAATACAATATAAGTTATCATACTACTGAAGACGGCGCTGAATATGGTGACATAAATACAATAATTGATAAAAGCACCAATTACACTGTTACAACAAAACAGACCGTATATGTTAGGGTTGAAAATAAAGATAATGCCAATTGTTATGACGCTAGCACTAAACTAGAGTTAATTGTTGATCCTTTACCTGTTGTAGACAATTCTGCTAAATTGATACAGTGTCATAACAAGCCAGATTTAAATACAACCGTAAATCTAAAACTAGCAAGACCTAATGTTTCAAGTAATTATGAAAATGAAACTTTCGAATACTATAAAGATCAGGCAGAAACTCAACAAATAGCTGATACAGATATAGAAACATACCCTGTTACTGGCTCTGGTAATGAAATTTGGGTAAAAACAATTTCAAATCAAACTTGTTCACGTACTTCTAAATTAATAATTGATGTTAATTTTAGTGATGATTTACTATATAACAAAACATACGAAGTATGTGATGATTTTTTAGATAAAGATGGTAACGATAATGCTTCAAACTCAGATACAGATGGAATCTCTACCTTTGACTTTAGTGATTCTGTTGATGAAATAAAAGAGCGTTTCCCAATCGCAGAAAGAGATGATTTAGAAGTCTCTTTCTATGAAACAGAAAATGATAGGATTGCTTCTATTAATCCAATTCCTGATATTACCAACCACAGAAACAACAGCGATCCTACCTATAAAAACACACAAATTATTTACGTAAAAATCATTAATAAAAATAATAATGGTTGTTCTGGAACTACACAATTTACGTTATCCGTAAAACCAGTTCCTTTAGCAAACACTCCTGATGATTTCATTTTGTGTGATGATGAGTTATCAGGAACAACAACCGACGGACAAAATTCAGGAATAAATCTTAGAAGTAGAGTTGATCAAATTCTAGGGAGCCAAACTGAAACAGATTATATCGTTTCTTTTCACACCTCTGCAACAGGGGCTAAAATGAATACAGATATCATCACAAACGATACGGATTTTACAAATGAAGCCGGTTTTATTGCAGGAAACATTAGCGAACAAACTATTTATGTGCGTGTTCAAGATAGAAACGGACCTTTACAATGTGTTAAAAACCCAGTCTCTTTTAAAATAATTGTAAACCCAATTCCTGTAGTTTCTAATTCAATTAATCCTCTAGCTGTATGTGATATTGCTACTTCCTCGGATAGCGACACTAGAAACAGAATTGCTCAAAATATTGATTTAACTTCTAAAGACATTGAAATTTTAGCGGGTAAAATAAATCATAGAGTTGCCTATTATGCAACACAGCAAGACGCCCAAGATGGTAACGAAATTGCTAATCCAACAAAATTTCAAAATATAACAAGTGAAACTAACTTCCCTGCAGATTTCAATACAGATAATCCAGGGATTGAAACCATATTCTTTAAGGTATTTGATTTAGGTGGAAATCAGTGTGAATCTATCTTTGCTACTTTTCAGCTATTAATCTATCCAGAACCAAATATACCGATCAATATTGCTTATTATTCCGATTGTGACAATACATCTGATAGTTTTGCGGATGACGCCAATGGAATTAATGGAGACATCTCTTTAAAGAATAAAATCCCCGAAATTCTTGTGAATTATCAGCCAGCTGAATTTGCAGATTTCTCTGTTACATTTTACAAATCTTTAACAGAGGCGCAAAATGGAAATATAGCTTTAGCAATTGACGAAAATATCTTTGAGAATAACACAAACAATCAAACGATATACGTGCGTGTAGAAAATTCAAAGAACACACCCATTGCTTGTGTAAATACAAGTTTATCATTTAATATCAATATAAAACCCTTGCCTAGTTTTACAGTAATGGGTGAAGAATATATTGATGCTCCACAAATTGTGTGTTTAAATGATACTCCCCTTACTCTTGAGGCTGAAAATCCAGCGGCAACCTATGATTATATTTGGACAAATGAAGCAGGAACCACATTAGGAACAGATGCAACCTTAAACGTTACAAATGCTGGAAAATATACTGTAATTGCGAACGATCAATCTCCTAACGGATGTTCTAGAAAAAGAGTCATAGTCGTCAAGGAATCTAATATTGCAGCATTACTAGAAAGTTTTATCACCATTATTGATGAATCTAACAACCTTAGTAGCAGTGATAATATTTCTATTTCGATAGATACTTTAAGTAATGACTTAGGTCCGGGTGATTACCAATTCGCTCTTAAAAATGATGATAATGGAGATCGTCTTCCTATTATTGGTTTTCAAGATGAACCTCTTTTTGAAAACTTAGAAGGAGGAATTTATACCATTATTGTCAATGATAAAAATGGATGTTCGCCAGATACTACTTTGCAAATATCTGTAATTCAGTTTCCAAAATTCTTTACCCCTAATGGTGATGGGAAAAATGACATCTGGCGCGTTAAAGGAGCTAACAAAACATTCTACCCTAATAGCAGTATAAATATCTTTAACCGATTCGGAAAATTAGTTGCACAAGTACCCATTGATAGCCAAGGATGGAACGGAAGCTATAATGGTAAAACACTACCCTCTGATGATTACTGGTTTAATATTCAGCTAATACCCGCAAATACCAGTAAACCTCCAATACTCAAAAAAGGGCATTTCTCTTTACTGAGGAGATAAACTTCACTTTTAAAAATAGTAAGCAGAGATAAATATTTTTTCATTTATCTCTGCTTTTTTTATGATTTCATTCAGAAGAATATTTCTTAATTTAGCAACAAAATAAGAACCCAATTCCTATGGATATCAACTTCAATAAAAACGAAGATTATAACAAATTATTAGTTTCAGCTTTACGGAAAAAATTTGCTAAAGTGAAATTAGGTGGTGGTCAAAAAAAAATTGACAAACATCATTCTAAAGGTAAAATGACTGCCAGAGAAAGAGTTGATTACCTTTTAGATGATAAAACTAAATCCATAGAAATTGGTGCATTTGCTGGTGAAGATATGTACACAGAACATGGGGGATGTCCTTCTGGGGGTGTCGTTGTGAAAATTGGTTATATAAAAGGAAAACAATGTATTGTTGTTGCCAACGACGCCACTGTAAAAGCAGGTGCGTGGTTTCCCATCACAGGAAAAAAGAATTTACGAGCACAAGAGATATCTATAGAAAACAAATTACCAATTATTTATTTGGTTGATTCTGCTGGTGTTTACTTACCAATGCAAGACGAAATTTTTCCTGACAAAGAACATTTTGGACGTATTTTTAGAAACAATGCCGTAATGAGTTCAATGGGAATTACACAAATTTCTGCAGTTATGGGAAGCTGTGTTGCTGGAGGTGCATATTTGCCAATAATGAGCGACGAAGCTTTGATTGTGGATAAAACAGCAAGTATTTTTTTAGCAGGAAGTTATTTGGTAAAAGCAGCAATTGGAGAATCTATTGATAATGAAACTTTAGGAGGAGCAACTACCCATTGTGAAATTTCTGGGGTTACAGATTATAAAGCCAAAGATGATAGAGATGCTCTAGATAAAATTAAGTTTATTGTTGATAAGATTGGTGATTATGATAAAGCTGGTTTTAGTAAAACAAAAGCTTTCCCTCCAAAAGAAAACGAAGATGAAATTTTCGGAATTCTACCTAAAGAAAGAAATGCACAATATGATATGGTAGAAATCATAAAAAGATTGGTAGATAATTCTGAATTTGAGCAATACAAAGAAGGATATGGACAAACCATTCTTACAGGTTATGCAAGAATTGATGGCTGGGCAGTGGGAATTGTTGCAAATCAAAGAAAATTAGTAAAAATCACCGCTTCAAAAACTAAATCTACAGAAATGCAATTTGGTGGAGTCATTTATAACGATTCTGCGGATAAAGCTACACGTTTTATTGCAAATTGTAATCAGAAAAAAATACCATTAGTTTTCTTACAAGACGTTACTGGATTCATGGTTGGGTCTAAATCTGAACATGGAGGAATAATAAAAGATGGTGCTAAAATGGTAAATGCCGTTAGTAATTCTGTTGTGCCAAAGTTTACAATTATTATAGGAAACTCATATGGCGCAGGAAATTATGCGATGTGTGGTAAAGCATATGATCCTAGATTAATAGCTGCCTGGCCAAGTGCAGAACTTGCTGTAATGAGTGGTAATTCTGCAGCAAAAGTTTTATTACAAATAGAAACAGCGTCACTTAAAAAACGTGGAGAAAAAATAACTCCTGAAAAAGAAAAAGAACTTTTTGAAAAAATAAAATCTAAATACGATAATCAAATATCGCCCTATTACGCCGCTGCTAGAATATGGACAGACGCTGTAATTAATCCTTTAGATACAAGAACATGGATTTCTCTGGGAATCGAAGCCGCAAACCATGCTCCTATTAAAAAGCAATTCAATATGGGAGTTTTACAAGTCTAGATATTATTTGAACTACTTATACAGTCTTTTTATGGCTTATTTCCACAACACAAACTTCAAAAAATGAGTAAAGCAATTTATGTAACAACCATCGAATCTAACAGTGGAAAATCTTTAGTTTCTCTAGGATTATTAAGAATGATGTTAACAAGATCCCCTAAAGTAGGATATTTTAGACCTATCATAAATAAGACTAAAAATGATGCATTTGACAACCACACAAACACAGCGATCAACTTTTTTAATTTAAACACCACTCATAACGAGTGTTTTGCTTATCATCAATATGAAGTAGTAGAATTATTAAGTGAAGGGAAAGAAGATGAAATCATTCATACAATTATCAAGAAATACAAAGAACTTGAAAAAAAGTTTGATTATGTACTCGTAGAGGGTACAGATTTTTCTGGTGAAGGTGGTTTTACAGAAGTAGATGTGAATCTAATGATCGCTAAAAATCTAGGAATTCCTGTTTTAATTGTTGGTGCTGGAAATGGAAAAAAGAAAAAAGACTTCATAAATACCATGCAGATTACTTACAACTCTTTTATGCAGAAAGAAGTTGATGTTTTAGGGGTTATTGCCAATAAAATTGAAGCAGATGAAGTTGAATTTATAAAAAAAGAACTTAATAGTTTTATTCCTAAAAAGGTATCTATAGATATCATTCCAAATATCAATTTATTAGCATATCCAACTGTTAAAGAAGTTGTAGATTCTTTAGAAAGTAAAATTCTGTTTGGTGAGCAATTTATTAATAATGCAATTGGAAGTTATAGTACAGGAGCTATGCAATTGCGTAATTATTTAACCAGAATTCAAGAAAATGCTTTGGTAATAACTCCTGGAGATAGAGCTGATATCATTTTAGGTGCATTACAAGCAAACGCCTCTAGCAACTATCCAAAAATTTCTGGAATTATTTTAACAGGAGGATTAATTCCTGAAGATTCTATTTTAAAATTGATTGAAGGTGTACAATCTACAATCCCTATTATCTCTGTAAATGGTGGTACTTTTAATATCACTAATAAAATTGGAGCTGTAAAACCAAAAATATACGCAACAAACCAACGTAAAATTTTATTAGCGCTAGATACGTTTGACAAATACGTGAATATAGAAAGATTAACTAATATTCTGTCTACTTTTCAATCAGACAGACTAACACCAAGTATGTTTCAATACAATTTGTTACAAAAAGCAAGAGCACATAGAAAACATATCGTTTTACCTGAAGGAAATGACGAACGTATTCTTGAGGCTGCAACCCGTTTACAATTATTAAATATTGTTGATTTAACTTTATTAGGAGACAAAAGAGAAATTCAATTAAAATGTGATCAATTGGGGTTACAAATTGATTTAGAAAAAATAAAAGTGCTAAATCCAGAAGATTCTATCCATAATGCAATTTTTAGTAAAACTCTTTTTGAAGCACGAAAACATAAAGGGATGACAGAGACTACAGCAAACGATTTAACTAGAGATGTTTCCTACTATGGTACATTAATGATTTTAAATGGTTTAGCAGACGGAATGGTTTCTGGTGCTGTGCACACCACTATGCATACCATAAAACCTGCATTACAAATCATTAAAACAAAACCAGGAGTTTCTGTGGTATCTTCTGTATTTTTTATGTGTTTATCAGATCGAGTTTCAGTAATGGGAGATTGCGCTGTAAACCCAAATCCGAATGCGGAACAATTAGCTGAAATTGCAATTTCTTCCGCACAATCTGCGGAGGCTTTTGGCATAAATGCAAAAATAGCCATGTTGTCTTATTCCTCTGGAAGTTCAGGAAAAGGTGAAGAAGTAGAAAAAGTAAGAAAAGCTACTGAAATTGTAAAAGCTAAAAAACTTGATTTAGAAATTGAAGGACCAATTCAATATGATGCTGCCGTAGATATGTCGGTGGCAAAAACCAAAATGCCAGATTCTAAAGTAGCAGGACAAGCATCTGTATTAATTTTCCCTGATTTAAATACAGGAAATAATACATACAAAGCCATTCAAAGAGAAACAGGCGCTTTAGCAATTGGACCAATGTTACAAGGATTAAATAAACCTGTTAACGATTTAAGTAGAGGGTGCACAGTTGATGATATTTTCAATACTGTATTATTAACAGCAATACAAGCAGAACAAGAATAATATGAATATTTTAATTTTAAATGCAGGGTCGTCATCTTTGAAATATCAAGTGATAGAAATGCCCTCAGAAAATATAAAATGTGCTGGTTTAATTGAGAGAATTGGTGAATTAGATGCCATTTTTACACATAAAATAGGAAAAGAAATATATTCTGAAGTTTTATCAATTTCAAATCATGAAGAAGGCATAAGAAAAATTACAAGTACATTGCTAAATGTAAAAATTGGAGTTATAAATAGTGTTGACGAAATTAAAGCTGTGGGGCACCGTGTTGTGCACGGAGGGAATAAATTTAGTAAAACAACAATTATAAACACAGAGGTTAAAAAAAGTATACGGGAGTTATCTGATTTAGCACCTTTGCACAATCCTGTTAATTTAATTGGAATAGAAATAGCGGAAACTATATTTACGAGTGCTCAACAAATTGCGGTTTTTGATACTGCTTTTCATCAAACAATGCCCAAAGAAGCTTATCAATACGCTATTAAAAACGAGTTTTTGAATGAACATAACATCAGAGCTTATGGTTTTCACGGAACAAGTCATAAATACGTATCTGAGAAAGCAGTTGAATATTTAGGTGAAGAAAAGTCCAAAAATATTATTACGATTCATTTAGGTAACGGTTGCAGCATGTCTGCCATTAAAAATGGAAAAAGTATTGAAAATTCCTTAGGTTTTGGACCTATGAATGGTTTAGTTATGGGAACTCGTTCTGGAGACATAGATCAATCTGTAATTTTCTTCTTGATGAAAAAACTTAATAAATCTGTGGATGAAGTGACTAATTTATTAAACAAAGCTTCAGGAATGAAAGGGCTGACAGGTTTTTCTGATTTACGAGAGATTTCCGAAAAAGCAGTAAATGGAGATCAAAATTGTAAAAATGCTCTCAATTTGGCTGGTTATAGAATTCGTAAATATATAGGCGCATATTCAGCTGCCTTAAATGGTCTAGACGCAATTGTATTTACTGCTGGAATTGGAGAGAATTCCACTCTAATGAGAGAGTTATCTTGTAAAAATTTAGAGTTTTTAGGTATTAATTTAGATTTGGAAAAAAACAAAATTCACTCGACAGAAGAAAGAGAAATACAAGCTTTAGTTTCAAAAGTAAAAATACTAATTATTCCAACTAATGAAGAAATTGAAATTGCTCTGCAATCATACAAGCTTTTAAAGTAAAAGATATTTATCCCTAAAATATCAAACATAAAAATTTAGAGATAAATATCTTGTTTTAGGTTTCTATTTTCTTTTGATTCTTTTTGTGGTATAATTTTTTGAAATTTAAATATGTAAGTGTTTTAAATTCTGGATAAAATAATATCTATAATTTACATTATCACAAGAAAATCAATCTTTAAAAAATTGGTCATCAGTATACAAATTTTTACATTTGTCGATATGTAATTAAAAACATTGACATTAATGGGTAGAGCATTTGAGTTTAGGAAAGCAAGAAAAATGAAACGTTGGTCAGCAATGGCTAAAACTTTTACCAGAATTGGTAAAGACATTGTTATGGCTGTAAAAGAGGGCGGTCCAAATCCTGATACTAATTCTAGACTACGAGCAGTTATGCAGAATGCAAAAGCTGCTAATATGCCAAAAGATAATGTAGAACGAGCAATAAAAAAAGCAACTGACAAAGATACTGCTAATTATAAGGAAGTTCTTTTTGAAGGTTATGCACCTCATGGCGTTGCCGTTTTATTGGAAACTGCTACAGACAACAACAATAGAACAGTTGCCAATGTTAGAGCAGCTTTTAATAAATGTGATGGAAATTTAGGAACTTCTGGTTCTGTAGTTTTTATGTTTGACCATACTTGTAATTTTACCGTTAAAAAAGAGGATATTACAATGGATATGGAAGAATTAGAATTGGAATTAATCGATTTTGAGGTAGAAGAGGTTTTTGATGATGAGGATGGTATCATTATTTACGCACCTTTTGAACAATACGGCTCAATTCAATCTTTCTTTGAAGAAAATAATGTTGAGATTTTATCGTCTGGATTTGAGAGAATACCAACAACCAGTGCAACACTAAATGAATTGCAGCAAGCTGATGTAAATAAACTTTTAGAAAGGTTAGAAGAAGATGACGACGTTCAGAATGTATATCATTCAATGCAAATTTAAAAATTAATACCAAAATCATAAAAAAAGATCATAACAGGACTTTTTGTAACATTAATGTTTGGTGTAAAGATTAATGTGCAAATAGAATTAGATTCTCCAAATATTAAAACACACAGAATATTAAATTTTTAGAAGGCAGAATACAATCTGGGAAGTAAAATTATTTTACATCAATGAAATATAAATAATAGGCAATACTCGAAAAAAAAGAAAACAGCGTTCTCATGACGTTGTTTTTATTTTATATGACTTTTAATTATTGAATTAAATAACTTTTGTTCTTCTATAAAGGATGTCCGTATTCCTAAAAAAGAGAGATTTTCTATGGAACTCTCTAATCTAACATAATCTTTTTCTGTTGTTAATATTAATTTTTTCGCGGCATTTAATCCACTAAACTCTTTTTTAATTTTTTCTATTTCCTTGTCTGTAAAATTATGATGGTCTGAAAACTTTAAGTGTTTACAAATTACATTTCTTTCTTTTAGAAAAGACAATAAAGGCTTTGGATTTGCAATACCAGTAATTAATAAAACTTCGAAGTCTTTTAAATCATCTACCAAAATACTTTTATTTCCGGATGTTTTTACATCATAAGAAATTGTTGTAAAAAACACATTGGTATTGTATTTTTTTAATTTATTTCGAATTTTATTTTTAGAACTTTCCGATAAATCAATAGGACATTTAGTAACCAAAATAATATCTGCTCTTTTTGCTCCTGCTTTACTTTCTCTTAAATTTCCTGTAGGTAATAAAAAATCATCCGTAAATAAATCATTGTATTTTGTTAAAAGAATATAAAAACTTCCTTTAACTTTTCTGTGCTGAAATGCATCATCCAGCAAAACAAGATCAGGAGACGCCTCAGTAATCAATTTCGAAATTCCCTGCACTCTATTTGCATCTACGGCAACATCAATATCTTTAAATTTTTTAAAATACTGTAATGGTTCATCACCAACATCCTCCGCAGAATGAGTGTCATTTAACATCATAAAACCACTCGTTTTACGATTGTACCCTCTACTTAAAACCGCTGTCTTAAAACCAACTTTTAACAAACGAATTAAATATTCTATTTGTGGCGTTTTACCCGTTCCTCCAACACTTAAATTACCAACAACGATTATAGGCAGATTAAAAGAGGTTTGTTTCAAAAAACCAACTTCAAAAAATAAATTACGAACCTTAGTTATCATATCATAAATGAGTGCAAAAGGAAATAATAAAAAGCGGAGAAATTTCATTTATACGAAAATAAGTCATTTTTATGGAATCATGAATGGAAAATGTTAACTTTGATTTTCGATACAAAATGATTTTATGATAATAAAAGACATCACAAATTATTTAGAGGAGTTAGCTCCTTTGAATTATGCGGAAGATTTTGATAATGTTGGTTTATTGGTTGGTAATTATAATACCGAAGTTTCAGGAGTCTTAGTAACTTTGGATACGCTAGAAGAAACAGTAGATGAAGCAATCGAAAAAAAAACCAATTTAATTATAAGCTTTCATCCTATTATTTTTAGCGGACTAAAAAAATTGAATGGTAACTCCTACGTAGAACGTGTTGTTTTAAAAGCTATAAAAAATGACATCGCCGTTTATGCAACTCATACAGCTTTAGATAATTCTAAGAATGGAGTTTCTGCTAAAATATGTGAAGTGTTAGGCCTACAGAATACTAAGATTTTAATCCCTAAAAAAGGAATTATTAAAAAATTAACTACATACGTTCCTTCAGATAATGCAGAATCTTTAAGAGGTTCACTTTTTAATGCTGGCGCAGGAAATATTGGTAATTACAATAATTGTTCTTTTAATACAACTGGAGCAGGAACGTTTCGAGGAAATGAGTATTCCAACCCTGTCATAGGAAGAAAAGGAAAGTTACATACAGAAAAAGAAACTCAGATTAGTGTTGTTTTTGAAAGTAAAAATGAAAGTACCGTCCTAAAGGCTTTACAAAATAATCATCCTTATGAGGAAGTTGCCTACGAATTAATTACTACAGAAAATATTCATCAAGATATTGGTATGGGAATGATTGGAGAACTACCAAATGAAATGGATGAAACAGTATTTTTACACTACTTAAAAAAAACGATGAAAACAGATTGCGTCCGTCATTCTCTACTTCTTCATAAAAAAATTAAAAAAGTAGCAGTTTTAGGAGGTTCTGGAAGTTTTGCTATTTCAAATGCGAAACGAGCAAATGCAGATGTTTATGTAAGTGCCGATTTCAAATATCATGAGTTTTTTAAAGCAGAAAACAAGATCCTTTTAGCTGATATTGGCCATTATGAGAGCGAACAGTTTACAAAAAATCTTTTGGTTGCTCATCTTACAAAAAAATTCAGTAATTTTGCAATCATTTTATCTAAAAAAAGTACAAATCCTATATACTATATATAAACATGGCAAAGAAGAAAGAAATTTCCGTTGAAGAAAAATTAAGAGCTTTATACGATTTACAATTAATCGACTCAAGAATTGATGAAATTAGAAATGTTAGAGGTGAATTACCTTTAGAAGTTGAAGATTTAGAAGATGAAGTTGCCGGATTAAACACTCGTATTGCAAACTTAAACCAGGATTCAGAGAACTTAGAAACTGATATTAACAACAAAAAATTAGCTATCGAAGAGTCTAATGGATTGATTAAAAAATACGACGAACAGCAAAAGAAAGTTAGAAATAATAGAGAGTTTGATTCTCTTTCTAAAGAAATTGAATATCAAGATTTAGAAATTCAACTAGCTGAAAAAAGAATTACTGAGTTCAAGGCAAAAATTGCACAGAAAAAATCAGTCATTGACGCTACCGTTGAAAAATTGGAAAAACAAGAAAAACATCTAAGTCACAAAAAAGCTGAATTAGATGCTATCTTAAAAGAAACTGAAAAGGAAGAGAAATTATTAGGTGAAAAATCTGATGAATTTGCCAAAACTTTAGACGCACATTTATTTACTGCTTATACAAGAATTAGAAATAAAGTTAAAAATGGTTTAGCAGTAGTTGCTATTGAAAGAGGAGCTTCAGGAGGTTCTTACTTTACAATACCACCTCAGGTACAATTAGAAATAGCTAACAGAAAAAAAATTACTATAGACGAACATAGTGGTCGTATATTAGTGGATGCTGCATTGGCTGAAGAAGAAAAAGTAAAAATGGAAAAATTATTTTCTTAATTTTTTAAATAAAACTAAAAAAACTCGAAGTGAAAATCTTCGAGTTTTGAATTTTATAAAAATGCCTATTATTTAATAATCAATTTTTTTAATATAACTTAACTTTTCTCTCCAAAGCGTTAAATCTTCTCTAAACTCATTAACTCTCTTTTTTACATTTAACACCAATGGATTGTCATCTTTCGCATTAGAGAAGAATCCTAAATTATTCTCTAATTGTTGAATTTCTTTTACGACTTCATCAATTTTCTTTCTTACAAATATTTGTTCCGAATCTATTTTTCGAATATCCTCAGTGGCAACAAGGCCATCTATAACATTTGTGAATTTAAGCATAGAAATTTCACTCTTCTTCATATCTAAACCTTCAAAAGTCCGATCTATTAATTTATTAAATTTACCATCTAAATGCCTTGCATTTCTAGGTAATGTTCCTAATTCTCTCCAATTAGTAATGACCTCTAAAATTTCATCTTTAGTAGGTTCATTTAATTCTTTTAAAGTCTCCAAAAAAGCTTTCTTAGCATCGACAATAACTTGCTGCTCTTTATTCAAAGAGTTTTTCTGCTCGTGATATCTATCAAAATAGTGATTACAAGCAGCTTTAAAACGTTTCCAAATATCATCAGAAAACTTGCGAGGAACATGACCAATTCTTTTCCAATCGGCTTGAATTTTCTTTAAAGTATTTGTTGACGAATCCCAATCACTACTTTCCCTCAGGGATTCGGCAAGCTCAATAAGTTCCATTTTCTTTTTTAGGTTTTCTTGTTGTTCATTTTTTTCATGTTTGTAAAAAATATTTTTAGCGCTATTGAATTTCTTTGTAGCACCTTTGAACTTTTGCCAAACCTCTTCACTTTTTGAATATGGAAGTTTACCTGAATTAAAATATTCTTGTCTTAATCTTTCGATCTCTTTAATACTTTTTTGCCAATCCTTATGAGACTTATTGTCAGATGTATCATAGGCATTTATTTTTTCAACAATTACTAACTTTTTGTCTATAATCTCTTGATATTTAGAGCGCATTTCTCTGTAATAATCATGTCTTCTATCATGAATCTTTTTAGTTGCTGCACTAAATTTACCCCAAACCTTTTCTCTCATATCTTGAGAAACAGGCCCAATGTCTTCTTTCCAAATTTTATGTAAATTTTGCAACTCTTTAAACGCACCATTTATGTCTGACTCTTTAGCTAAAGCTTCTACTTTATCTATAATTTTTAATTTTTCTTCTAAATTATGTTTAAAATCTAAATCTCTAAAATCATTACTTAAATGAAGTAGATCATAAAAACGCTCTACATGGTGATGAAAAGTTTTCCAGGTATCGTTATAATGATTCTTAGAAACTGGTCCAATAGTTCTCCATGTATCTTGCAGCGCTCTGAAGCTTTTGTACATAGTTGCTGTATCAGCATTTTGAATTAAATCTTTTAATTGTTCAATAACTAAAAGCTTTTTCTCTAAATTTTCAGCTAACTGTTTATCTAGATCTTTATAATGAGCATCACGCTGTTTTTTATAATCGGTTAAAAGACTATTATATTCAGATTTAATAGGACTTGAAAATTGAAAGTCAATAGAATTTCCACCAGATTCAATAAAAATGGCCTTCTTTTCTGCTAATAATGCTCCAAATTTTAGATTAAAAACACTTTTAACACCTTCAACTTGATTCTTTATTTTGTGAACAGGGTTGTTTGAAATAGTTTTACTGAGTTCTTTAACTAATTCCTCCAAGGATAAGGTCGAATAATTTACAACATCAGATTCTTCTTCTTTCTGATTACCTTTTTCTGCGTCGATAGCTATCGACTTCTCTATCAATTCAACAGCATCAGTGGTATCGTCTGTTTTCAATATAACTTTTTCTTCATCGATTGTTTCCACATCCGTTTTTTTTTCTTCACTCAGTGTATCAGAATTATTTAAAACTTCTTCTACTTTCGTTTCCGTCTTTTCAACATTTTCATTTTTATTTTCTAACATATCTACAATGTTTAAGGTCTTCAATAATAGTACTATTATACACGCATAAAGATACAGACAACTTACTCAATTTGCAAGCTATCTAACTATAAAAACAAGTCTAACTATTGTTCCAAATATTCCAAGATTCTTCTGCTTGTAATTGTAACATTTCAAAACCATTTTTAATATCAGCTCCCTTATCCCTTCCTTTTGCCAAAAATGCAGTTACTTTTGGATTATATATTAAATCGTACAATAGATGATTTTTTGTTAAAAATTGGTAAGGAATATCTGGATATTTATCAATATTCGGTGAAGTTCCAACAGGTGTAGAATTTATAATAATTTGATATTTATTAAAAACTTTTTCAGTTAAATCATGATATGAAATTTCTTTTTTCTTCCTCGGATTTCTGGAAACAAATTTAAATTTAATACCATTCTTTTTGAGTGCATAAGCAATTGCCTTGGAGGCACCACCTGTTCCTAGAATTAAAGCACGTTTGTGACCATCATTTAAGAGAGGATGAAGTGATTTTTCAAAACCAACAATATCAGAATTGTATCCTTTTAAATTTCCTCTTTTTGTAAATTTAATCGTATTTACTGCCCCTATTTTTTTCGCTGTTTTATCTAATTTATCTAGATATTGTATTACTTCTTGCTTGAAAGGAATGGTAACATTCATACCAATCAAATTTTTACCCTGGGCTTTCACTAATGCTGGAAATTCTGAGATATTTTCAAGATCAAAATTGACATATTTATGATTCTCAAGCCCTAATTTATCGAACTTTTTTGTAAAATATCCTCGTGAAAAGGAATATTCAATATTTTTTCCTAATAACCCAAAAAATTTATTTTTTCTTTCTTTCATAAAAATCTATCGATAAAATCAACAAAACACCTATAACTATATAAAATACTGCAAACAAAGTTTCTAAACTTAAAAAATCGGGAACGAACCGTTCATAATTTTTAACGATTTTATTTCCTTTACTATCTATTAAATAATTTCCTTTTTCCTGTAAATAAATTACTGTTTTCCATGGCCAAACAACACCTAAAGAACCTGTAATAAAACCGATAATAATTGCATTAACTATCTGATGCCATCGCTTTAGTACATAACCTAAGATATGACTTACAGAAACTAATCCAAAAGCTGAACCTGTGGTAAAAACAGCTATTATTTTTAAATATCGGACTTTTATTGGGTCTGATAAAACTTTGAAATTTCCTTCTAAAAGATTAGTGATTACGTTAAACAACACATTTACAGAATCTACCAACAACAATACATAATTTCCTAAAAGAATTAATATAAATGAACCTGAAAGCCCTGGAAGCGTCATACCAGAAACACCTATAATTCCGCATACAAAAACAAACCAAAGATTATCATTTTCTTTTGCGGGTGTTAAAAAACTTATCCCCAAACCAATAGATACTCCAACAAGTAATGAAATACTCTTTTCTAAATTCCAATCTCCAAAATCCTTTCCAATGTAATAAATTGAACCTATGATCATCCCAAAAAACCAACTCCAAACATAGAGCTCATAGTTTATTAGTAAATAATCTAAAAGAAACGAAATAGTAAAATAACTAAAAATGCTTCCTCCCATGATTAAGATAAGAAACTGACCATTTACGTATCTGTAAAAACTTATAAACCGTCCATTAAAAAATAATTTAAATGCTTTAAAATTTATCTTTCTAAACGAATAAATCATTTCTTCATAAAAACCAAAAACAAAAGAAACAGTTCCGCCAGAAACACCAGGAACTTTATTCGCAGCTCCCATGGCCAAACCTTTTAAAAAAAGGATTAATCGTTGCGAATGAGTTCTCTCTTGTGTCATTTATTTCTTTTGAACTGCTAGTTTTTCCATTCCTAAAATAATAATAAACCCAACGGCAGCTAACGCAACTGCCATTATTAATTGTGCATCACCATCAAAAGTAAAAGGAGATACACTTTGTTGATTAAATGGTACTTCTACTCCATGAGAATTCCTACGCCATGTTAAGGTTTCTTTCCAAGGCCAAATTTTATTTAATGAACCAATTATAAAACCTGTTAAACCTGCTAGTGTTATTTCTTTATAATGCTTGAACAACCATTTTAAAATTCGAGAAAAGGTTAATAAACCAACAATTGCACCCGCAATAAAAATTAAAACAGTCTTAACATCTTTATTGTTTAATGCATTTAAAACAGGTTTATACGCACCTAACAAAACCAATATGAAAGAACCTGAAATTCCGGGTAAAATCATTGCACAAATTGCAATTGCACCGGCTATAAATATATATATATATGAGGAATTTTCTGAAACTAACGGATTTAGTGTTGTTATATAATAGGCTAAAAAAGCACCTAAAATTAAGACTATAAATGACAGAATATTCCATTTTTTAATTTGTTTAGCAATATAAATAATACTCGCTAACACTAGTCCAAAGAAAAAGGACCACAATAAGATAGGCTCATTTTCTAATAAATATTTAATGGCTTTTGCTAAAGAGACAATACTGATAAAAATCCCGAGAAATAAAGACGCTAAAAAACCACCATTTAATTGTGCCCAAGCAGCTTTGAAACCCTCATTTTTTAAAGTTTTAAATAATCCCAAATTTACATTACTGATAGAGCTCAACAATTCTTCATAAATACCCGAAATAAAAGCAATTGTACCACCAGAAACGCCAGGAACTACATCTGCCGCTCCCATTGCTAATCCTTTCAAACTAATAACTAAATAGTCTTTTAATTTTCTACTCATTTTAAGTATCTTTTTTTAGAAAAACGAAGATAATAGAAATTTGATGATAAACAGAAATACTGCTTTAATTTAGTTATTTCCTAATTTTGAAAAAATGAATCAGGTAAAACACTGTATAATTTGGATCTCAATTTTTAATAATTTGTAAAATCTTGAAGTTATTCTGAATCGATCACCATTAAACGAATTAATTAACGAGTAATAATAAAATACTTAACAACAATCCAATAAGAAAAATTGAGTGTAAATTAAGATTTTAATCAATTCATAAAAAAGCGAATGCTACTCCATTGCCTTTTTAAAATTAATCAAAAGTTTTTGAACTTTTTCATTTTCATACACAATTGGATATAATTCTTTTAGAACAATATTATAATCATAATCTATTTTTAAAGCTGCCACTAAATGGTTAAATCCGAGTTCCTCTTTCCCTAAAAGAAAAAATACCCCTGCTAATCTATATTCAATTTCTGCAAAATCATTATACAGTTTTTTGGCTTTTAGTAGGGTACTGTATGTAGCATCGTAGTCACCTAAAAAAGACAAGACATCTATTAAACCAATGTATACTTCTAATCCGTTGTCATTTAAACTTAGACATTTTTCATAACCAATCACAGCTTCTTCATACAAGCTTAATCTGAAATTAATTTCCGAATAACGTCTCCAATACAAAGTATTTTCTTCTTCAATTTTAAGAGCTTTAGAAATATAATTCGCCGCTTTTTGATAATTCTGATGACTATAATAGATATTCGTAAGCATCATCCAACCCTTATCTAAAAGGGGATCTTCATGTACTGCTTTTTTATAAAAAGATATAGCTTTTTCAAAATTACCCAACTTTTCATAACACTCACCTACCCGCATACAAACAAACGCAGTGGCATCATCCAATTCCAAAGTAATTAGATAATTATCAATTGCTTCTTTATATTGCTCTAATTGTTCTAGTGTTTTTGCTTTTTCTAAGTAACCACCAATAAAAGATTCATCAATAATAACAGCATAATCAAACGCTTCTAAAGCTTTTAAATAATTTTCTAAAATATAATATTGTCTTCCTAATTGATGCCAAGCAACTTCACAATATGGATTTATTTCTATGTAGTCATTTAAATATTCTATTGCTTCTTCATGTTGTTTTTCCATATCAAAACAATAAACAATATTATACAAAGCAGAATAATCTTCGAAATCTACTTTGACACATTTTTGAAAAGTTAAACGAGCATCTGTAAAGTTATCTAAATACAAAAATTCCATTCCTAAAAGAGACCAAACATCTACTTTATCATCTGTAAAACTTAATGCTGTTTTCAATAATTCTATAGCTACTTTATGTTTTCCTTTTTTAGAATTTATTGTTGCTTTTTGTATTAACACCTCATCATTATTAGGCTCTAAACGCTCAATTATTTTCAGCAACAACTCCGCCTTAACCAACTCATCTTCAAAAACATAAATTTCCACTTGTAGCAGTTTTAAGCCTACAGAAGCTGGATGTTGTTGTAATCCAAGTTTTACTGCTTTTTTAGCTAAAGCATGTTTACCTGCATCTAAATAATGAACAATAATTTCTTCAAACTCTACCAAATCAAAAAAATAAATAGCATTAGTTTTGAGCATGGATTCAAACTTTAATAGAGACATAACTATGATATTTGAATTAGTTATTTAAAGATACAACAACTCCAATATTACATTTAATTTCAATGATTTTGTTTTCAACAATTTAATTAACATTAAAACAACTAAAACTTTTAATACTTTAAAATTTTGCCCCTAAATTTATTTACATTAATTTTGAAGTGCAATATCTATCAATCTAATTTGATAGCTTTCTTATGAGCAAAAAAAACTTACTTAACTCAAAAGATATTGAAATAATACTGCATCGACTGGCCTGTCAGTTAATCGAGAATCACAACGATTTTTCGAATACAGTTTTAATTGGGTTGCAACCAAGAGGAAGTTATCTGGCTAACAGATTAGCCGAGTTATTAAAAACATCGTACCACATTAAAGATTTAGAATTAGGACTTTTAGATATTACCTTTTACAGAGACGATTTTAGAAGAAGAGATGCTCCTTTAGAAGCAGCTTCAACTGAAATAGATTTTTTAATTGAAGATAAAAATGTGGTGATTATTGATGATGTTTTATATTCTGGAAGAAGTGTAAGAGCTGCATTAACTGCAATGCAGTCTTATGGAAGACCTGAAAGTATAGAGTTACTAGTATTAATTGATAGACGTTTTAGTAGACATTTACCTATTCAGCCAGATTATAGAGGTAGACAAGTGGATGCCATTAACGAAGAAAAAGTTTTAGTAACTTGGACAGAGACCCATAAAAAGGATGCAGTTTATATAGAATTTAAGTAATTATGGCAGAATTAAGTGTAGAACATCTATTGGGGATAAAGTATCTAAAAGAAAACGATATTGATCTCATTTTTAGAACTGCCGATCATTTTAAAGAGGTAATCAATAGACCTATTAAAAAAGTACCATCGCTTAGAGATATTACGATCGCTAATTTATTTTTTGAAAACAGTACAAGAACAAAACTAAGTTTTGAATTGGCGGAAAAAAGACTATCTGCAGATGTAATAAACTTTTCTGCTGGTCAATCTTCAGTAAAAAAAGGAGAAACTTTGATAGACACAGTAAACAATATCTTAGCCATGAAAGTAGATATTGTTGTTATGCGACATGCAAGTGTTGGTGCTGGTGTTTTCTTATCTAGACATGTAGATGCAAAAATTATAAACGCTGGTGATGGGACTCATGAACACCCAACACAAGCTTTATTAGATTCATATTCTATTCGTGAAAAATTAGGAAACGTAAAAGGTAAAAAAATTGTTATTGTAGGTGATATTTTACACTCTAGAGTTGCTTTATCAAACATATTTGCTTTGCAATTACAAGGTGCACAAGTAAAGGTTTGTGGGCCAACAACATTAATTCCTAAATACATTTCTAGTTTAGGTGTAGAAGTAGAGAGTAATCTTAAAAAAGCATTAGAATGGTGTGATGTTGCTAATGTTTTACGCGTTCAGCATGAAAGAATGGATATAAAATATTTTCCATCTACAAGAGAATACACACAACTTTTTGGGATAAATCAAGACATTTTAAACAACCTTGGTAAGAAGATTGTGATTATGCATCCAGGACCAATAAACCGCGGAGTTGAAATTACGAGTGAAGTGGCCGATTGTAACGAATCTGTCATTTTAAACCAAGTTGAAAATGGTGTTGCGGTTAGAATGGCTGTTATCTATTTATTAGCACAACAGGTTAAAAGGTAGGCTTATGAAAGTAGAAAAAAATAATAATTACACAGTTATTTTAAGCGATGAAGAGAAGTTCTCTCAATTTTATAAGTCATTCTTAATTGAAAATAAAAAATTCCAAAAAGAAAATCTTGTCATTGTAATTTCTAATAATTTTACTCCTTCTCGTGAAGAATTTTTGCTGTTTTCAAAAATATCTGAACAAAAAAAAGAGAGTGGGAGATCATTTGTAATAGTTAGCACGAATATTGATATAGATGATTTTCCAGATTATTTTAATATTGTTCCTACATTGCAAGAAGCAGAAGATGTGATAGAAATGGAAGCTATAGAAAGAGAACTAGGATTTTAGATTGTTATCTAATGATTAAAAAAATGCATTTATTTTCTTTTTTATTATTAAATATTTTTGAGTTTTCTCAATTAAATCTTGATTGGTAGTTTATCGGCT
>ENA-UZWU01000179-UZWU01000179.1-metagenome-genome-assembly--contig:-Day-4--1m-contig-179_pt1 | contig 57350 bp, 55 predicted proteins | sample MGYA00260345_ERZ794905 | MGnify/ENA metagenome assembly ERZ794905
GCAGTGAGTCGCTCAACGGTCTCGATGTTGTGGTTGAAGATGTGTGGGCGAGCACTCATGCAGAGCTCGAGGGCGAAGTCCTTGTCGTTGAAGTCTGGGGTCAGAACTTCGATAATGATACCTGGGTTGTGGCTACGAACTGCTTCGATCACATTACGGAAGTGCTCAGCACCTCCGTCGCGTAAGTCGTCTCGTGCTACCGCAGTGATGACGACGTGCGATAGATCCATGCGCTTGCAGGCTTCGGCAACGCGTTGAGGCTCATCTGCCTCGAGGGCATCGGGGCGAGCAGTCTTAACAGCACAGAATCCACATGCACGGGTGCACTTTTCACCAGCGATCATAAAGGTCGCTGTGCCGTGGCTCCAGCATTCCCAGCGATTTGGGCATTGGGCTTCTTCACAAACGGTGACCAGATTGAGGTCGCTGACTAAAGATTTTGTCGACCAAAATTTGGGGTCATTAGGTAAACGGACCTTGATCCAATCGGGCTTGCGCTCGGTGTGGAGGGCTGGGTCCATTTTCATCTTTGGGCCGTGGCAATTCATACCATTGTTGTAACCACGGAGCTCCAAGTTTCAAGTTTGAAGTTTGGCAGCTCATGGAATGTGAAGCTCAAATGATGATTCGGCGGCATGTTTGCCGTTGATGAGCAATTCGATCTTGTGAATCCCTTGGTAATGGCGCCGGGTGGTAACCTTCTTGAAGGGGTGCGATTTTTCCAAGGTGACCGATTGTCCGGGCTTGAGACGTAGGTTTTTCCATTTGAAGACCTTCGCCGAGCTTTGTCCATTCGCCTTAACGTAGTGAACCGCATAGTCGAAGACGAGGTATTGCTTTTCGGTGGCACAAGAGGTGATATTGACTGCCATACCGAGGGGTTCTCCCAGCATGAGGTGCTTGTGAGAGAGGATCGGGGCCTCCACGCTTAGTTGTGGTTTGCGAGTGAAACCCAGTAGAGAAAAGACCTCAGGGTGGCCCTCTTTGACTAGGGTTCTGGTTGCGTGCCGTATGATCCACTCTCGTGCGGTTACTCTCTCGGCTTGCCACGATTTACATGTTGCGATGACCAGTTTGGGGTGGTCCTTGGAAATGTCATTCAAGTTGTTGGCAACCGAACGTCTTACGTAATCAGAGGGGTCGTCTTTGAGGTTTTCAAGCAAGGAGATGACAGGCGCTGGGTTTGCGATGTATTGCGGTAGCTGTTTACCCCACGGCAATCGAGGTCTCATTCCTTCAGATGCCAGTCTACGAACGTGTTCGTCGCTGTCCAAGCACCAGATGAGCATTTGGTTGTAGGCCTCCTCTGGATGAACTTCTAAAAAAGACCGGATGGCAAACTCAGCGGTAAAAAGAGGGGTTAGCTTGCGCAATAATGGTAAGGAGATCTTTGGGTGGTTTAACCCAAATTTGGCAATGTAATCGACGACGGGCCACGCAGCGAAATAATATTGGTGGTCTTGATCAGGCTCTGGCCAATGTTTTTTGATTTCGTCAAGGATGCGTGCAGTCTCGGGAAAAGACGATGGTAGATGCACGCTCATAACGGTGATCAGGTGTCTGACACGATCTTTGAGCTCGAGTTGATCGAGTGACGAAAGGGCATTCCGCCTGAAGCTATCCTGGCAAAAGCATGCTCCAGCAGAGTCGAGCGCATCAATGATGCGATCGACTGCAGCCTCGCCTAGGCCATCTTTCGTTAGTGCATGTTCCGCCATTACTCAGTGAGCAGTTCTTACTTTTTCATGGCAATGTATTTTGCTGCAGAGAGCAAGCGGATTTCATTGTTTTCATGGATGGACATTTGCTGATTTCAAGCGATGCTCACGCGCGTGTCCACAAGCTCATCGATATTAGAAAATCGCCAGCCTGAGTTATTAGCTCCTGCGGGTAATTGGGATTGTGCCCGTGCGGCGGTGGCCAATGGTGCAGATGCTATTTTCTTTGGGCTGCCCAAATTTAATGCCCGTCTGCGTGCTGATAATTTTACTGAGGAGGATCTCCCTGAGTTGATGGAGTTCCTGCACAAGCATGGTGTTCGTGGCTTCGTTACCATGAATACGCTTATTTTCACGGGTGAGATGGGGGCGGCGGAGCAGCAGCTTCGTTTGCTCGATGCCAGTGGTGTCGATGCCATTATTGTGCAAGATTTGGGGCTTGCTCGTTTGGCGCGCCACGTTGCTCCTCAGCTCGAAATTCATGCGTCGACGCAAATGACAATCACTTCGCCCGAGGGTCTTCAATTTGCAGATCAGCTTTACCAACTGGATCGAGCAGTGTTGGCCAGAGAGTTATCCTTGAAGGAGATTGGAAAATTTAACCCTGCCGAATGTGTGCCGCTGGAAGTCTTTGTTCACGGCGCTCTCTGTGTCGCTTATTCTGGGCAGTGCTTAACAAGCGAGAGTCTTGGTCAAAGGTCGGCGAACCGCGGCGAGTGTGCCCAGGCTTGCCGGATGCCTTATACGCTCGTCATTGATGGTGTTGAGCGTGACATGGAGGAGGTGCGGTATCTGCTCAGTCCTCAGGATCTTGCAGCAGTTGATTTGATTCCAGATCTGGTGAAGCAGGGTGTTGTCTCCTATAAGATCGAAGGTCGTTTGAAATCACCTGAGTATGTTGCCGCTATCACGAAGGTGTATCGCAAGGCGATTGATGCTGCAGTGGCAAATACAGAGAGCCCGATCACGCAAGAGGATCGCTACACAATGGAAATGACTTTTTCCCGGGGCTTGTCAACGGGGTGGCTGGAGGGCACCAATCACCCGCGATTGACGCACGGTAAATTTGGTAAGAAACGCGGTGTTTATATTGGTGAAGTCATAGCCGCCGAACGTGGCTGGGTTGAGGTTGAGCTATCTTCGGATAATCACGTGAAAGCTGGTGATGGAGTCGTTTTTGATGCTGGTGAAAATCGTGACCAAGAGCAAGGTGCGCGTATATGGGAGGTCAAGGGCAAGCGCCTGTTATTCCATCGCGATCAGAGTGGCTTGGACTGGAAACGTATCGAAGTCGGGCAGAAGGTTTGGAAAACTGATGACCCAAAACTCAATAATGCACTCAAGGCTAGCTGGAAAAATGCCAAGCTAAGACCTGTGCGCGAGAGCCTGCAGATGACTGTCTCAGGGAGTGCAGGAGGGCCTATGGTGCTCACTAGCAGGGGGGTTTCTGTCTCATCATCTGAGATGCTCGAGCCGGCGCAAACAAAGCCTTTCACCACCCAATTTCTTGAAAAGCAGCTAGGTCGACTGGGTGAGACATCATGGCAGCTCGGGGCATTGGACAATCAACTCATAGGTGCTGTGATGATGCCGGTATCAGCAGTGAATCGGCTTCGGCGTGCGCTGGTGGAGGCATTGGAGATACATAAGCCTGAGCCTCCATTACGAGTATCCTCTGCTGGTGAGCTGAAAGATCTATTACCTGTTCGTGAACCAGACGAGTGCCATCAGCGCGAGTTGTCGGCCCTGTGCCGATCCATGGAACAGATCGAGGCGGCACTTGAAGTGGGGGTGAGCAACGTTTATGTCGATTTTGAAGATGTTAGGCGTGGTAAAGATGCGGTGGCTCTGGTCAGGCAAAGTCACGGTGCCCGAGTGCACCTGGCCACGCCTAGAATCCAAAAATCAGGTGAGGCTGGATTTTTCAAGGTCGTCGAACGCGCCGAACCTGACGGTGTGTTGATCCGCAACTTAGGTGGGATCGCTCATTTTAAAGATCGCACTGACCTCTATAAAACCGGTGATTTTTCCCTGAACTGTGCGAATCCAATCACAGCGCGTATTCTCAAGGAGGAGGGGAGACTTGATCATCTGACGGTTTCCTATGATCTCAATATTAATCAGGTGCTAGATCTTTTGTTGGCCGCGCCCTCGGATTGGTTTGAGCTCACATTGCATCAGCACATGCCGATGTTTCACATGGAGCATTGTGTGTTTTGCACCTTCATGAGTGAGGGTACGAGTATTTTGGATTGTGGTAAGCCCTGTGAAAAGCATCACGTTGAACTTAAGGATCGAGTTGGCCAATTACACACTTTGAAAGCTGATGTAGGCTGCCGTAATACACTGTTCAATGGACTCGCCCAGACAGGGGCTCGGTTTTATAACCAAATGCGTGGCACTGGCTTGCGCAGGTTCCGCGTTGATTTTCTCGACGAGAAGAATGCTGAGGCACGCCAAACGCTACAAGCTTACCAGCAGCTTTTATCGGGTGAAACATCAGGCCATCACCTTTGGCAGGATTTGGATGTGATGGAGAAGCTGGGTGTGACCGAGGGGACTCTTGAGGTGAAGTAGTTAGCTGCTTACTAGGGGCTAGGGTTCGTAGCGATAGACTGTTTGTGATCCAGCACGAAGATAAATGAGCGGGATCGTGGTTGTGGTGACGCGGTAGATGTGGTTCCAGTTTTGATGGGCTACTTTGACACTGCTTTTGCCGACAACTTTGAGAATGATTGCGGTATGATTCTCGTCGGTGTAGGCGTAAGGATAGCGTGCGTTTTTAAACTGAATGATATCACCCGGACGGACACCTTCAGTCTGCCAGTGGATACGTCGGCCCCATACGTATCCGCCTCGGTGTCTTATGCCAGCGTGGCGATAGGCGAGATTAGCTAGGCCCCAGCACTGACCGTCACCGACTTTTTTGCCGATATTTTGTTCCGCAAAAGCGACAATTTTTTTTGCACTAGGGCTGGGTTTGCCAATTTGCCTGACAACGGGTCTGTATTTCTTCTTTAGTCCGCTTTTGCTGCCATAATCCGAATCCTGCGAACAGGATATGGCACAGCTAATGCTTAGCATGGTGACCATACTTAGTCGGAACATGGAGTAAATATTCATCGTGTATAGCCTAGGTGTAGCAGTGAGTATCAAAACATTGTGTCTGTCATATATATAGGGGTGATGCTAGAGGTCAAGTTGTCGTTCAGGTGCAATCACTAGGTTTTTTTGTTTCTATGTGAATAAAGATTCTTCTGATCACGTCTACTAGGCATGAAACACAAGAAATCATGGCATAAGTCGATAGTGGTAGCGGTAGTGTCAGCAGTGATGTTGTCTAGTTGTGTCACCTCCTATGATAGGAGCGGCAGGCCCATACAGACCGTTGATCCTGCGGCTGCGGCTGTGGGTGCTGTGTTCATCGGTGCTATCGCATATTCCGCGGGTAAGAATAACGAAAGTCACCGCTATCATCGTTACCATCGCCCGCGCAGACATCATGGTTGTCACTAATCGTCTGATCTGAGCCTTTTGGGATACTTTGCACGGCTGGATAGGTGTATATTTTGCTCGTAAGGTAATCGGCTATGCCTTATCGAATGGGGCAGTGGAAAGTGCAGATTACAAAGTTAGGCTGGATATTTTTGAAGGTCCTCTTGATCTTTTATTATACCTTATCAAGAAAGATGAGGTTGATATTCACACCATTTCTATCGAGCGGATCACAAAGCAGTATCTCGATTACATCGATACTTTTAAGATGCTGAACATTGATTTGGCCTCTGAATTTATCGTAATGGCGGCAAATCTGATGTATATCAAAAGCAGAACATTGTTGCCCAAGTCTGTTCAACCTCCGGAGGAAGACATGGAGGAAGATGATCCGCGTTGGGAACTGATTCGCCAGCTAATCGAGTATAAGAAGTTCAAAGATGCGGCTGGTTTTCTGTCTCGTAAGGAGACTGAGCAGGAAGATCTTTTTGCTCATGTGCCAGAGAAGGTAGCACCGCCAGCTGATGAGGATGAGCCGCTACCGGATGTCAATATTTTTGACCTTATACGTGCGTTTCAAAACGTATTGAAACGCTTCGAGGAATCGACAGATCTGGGTGATATTGTCGATGATCGTTACACGGTGGCTGACAAGATTGAATATTTGCTGGGCGCGATGAGTCCCGGAGGCTCTGTGCAGTTCTCGTCATTGTTTGCCGAAGCAACATCGAAGACGGAGGTGATCGTTACTTTCCTCGCCGTGCTTGAGCTAATGAAGATGAATCAGTTCAAAATCAGGCAAGAGAGTGTGCTTGGTGAGATCGAGGTAATGCGAAAAGAGGTGGTTTAGATTCAGCTAACCAAGCTGGGTTTTTGCCCAGTAATAAGTTCTTACGATAGTTCTATTATGAGCATCGCTAGTGTGCCTGCAACCAGTTCGACCCGGTGCCGGTATCTACCTTGCATGGGATGTCATGAGGCAGGGCCATCGCGGTCTCCATCTGGTTTACAATTTTAGCTGGGAGTGTTTGCTGCTCGCTGAGATGTAGGTCAAATAGAAGTTCATCGTGGACCTGGAGAATAAGTTTTGTTTTTGATTTTTCCTGGCTGAGTAAATGGTCGACTTTGATCATGGCCATTTTGATCATATCCGCAGCAGAACCTTGCACAGGGGCATTGATGGCAGCCCGCTCAGCACCACTCCGGATTGTTCCATTCTGTGAGTCGATGTTTCTGATCCAGCATTTGCGTCCGCCAAGTGTAGTGACGTACCCATTCTGCTTTGCGGACTCAATGGTGTTGTCCATATAGTCTTTAATTCCAGGGTATTGCTTGAAGTAAGTTTCGATGATTTCACTAGCTTCACTACGACCAATTCCGAGTCGTTGTGATAGCCCAAATGCCGAAATGCCGTAAATGATGCCGAAGTTGACCATTTTAGCACTTCGGCGCATATCGGAGGTGACTTCATCCATACTGGTGTTGAAGACCTTGGCGGCAGTCGCTGAGTGAATGTCCAGCTCGTCCTTGATGGCTTGAATCATAGACTCATCACCAGACAGGGCAGCCATGACTCGAAGTTCAACTTGTGAGTAATCAGCGGCAAGTAGAGTGTGCTCTGCATCTCGTGGGACAAAGGCCTTGCGTATTTCTCGCCCTGCCTCAGAGCGCACGGGGATGTTTTGTAAGTTAGGATCATTGGATGCCAGGCGACCCGTAGACGTCATCAATTGATGAAAGTGGGTGTGAACCCGACCTGTACGAGAAGATACATGGGTGGGGAGCGCGTCGACGTAGGTTGACTTGAGCTTGCTAGCTTCTCGGTAGTCGAGAATATTTGCAACGATGGGGTGTTTGGCCGCAAGGCCGGTGAGTGTTTGCTCGTCTGTCTTGAATTGCCCTGTTTTCGTTTTCTTGGGTTTTTCGACGAGTTGCATTTCGCCAAACAAAATTTCGCCAAGTTGTTTCGGTGAGTTAAGGTTGAATTCGCGTCCAGCAGCAGAGGTGATTTCTTGAGATAGGTTTGAGATGCGTTGAGCAAGGGTGTCACCGATGTCTTTCAGCGCTCTAACGTCCATAGCGATACCCTCGTTTTCTATTGCTGTAAGCACTGGTAATAACGGAGCTTCGATTTCTTGGTAGATGGAGAGTTGCCCGCAGTCTTCGAGTAGTGGTCGGAGTTTGTCCGCAATTTGTAATGTTACATCAGCATCCTCAGCCGCATATTCAGCTAGATCGCTAGCAGGGATGAGCGACATGTTGAGTTGCTTTTTCTTGCCTCGCTTTTTGGCTGGTTTTTTTTCTGTTTCTGCTGAGTCGCTATCGAGCCCAAAGAGGTCGCTCTCTGGTTGTACTTCTTTTTGAGCGAGATCTTCGAGCTTTACTGGGCTGTAACCTAACATCGACTCTGATATTTGGTCCATGCTGTGGCGTTGATCGGGTGCGACGATGGCGTGCACGAGCATGGTGTCAAAAAACGGGCCATTGACTTGGCAGTTGTTCGCTAAAAGAACTGAGAGGTCAAACTTGAGGTTGTGCCCTGATTTTTCCTGTTTGGATTGAAAGATGATGCTGAGCTTATCAAGAGCCATTTGAGTGCTAAGGTGGCTTTCGCTGCCAGTATCAACAAAGTAACCTTCGTGAGCAGTGGTGGCAAATGCGATACCAAGGATATCACAGCTTCGCGGGTCGAGTGATGTTGTCTCTAGGTCGAAACAGAAGTCTTTGGCAATAGAAAGCTTCTTGACCAAGGAGTGCAGGTCATTGACCGTTTGAATTAATTGATACTGGTGTGTTGTATCCGAGATGGTTTTTAACACGGCAGCTGGTGTGTCCTCAACGGCTTGTTTTTTTGTTGAGTTGCTCGACGATGGCTCGCTGTGTCCTCGGCCTGCAGTAAAGTCTTTGCCCAGTATGCGCTTGCCCAGTGTGTTGAACTCAAGCTCAGTAAGCAGCGACTTGATCTTTGATTCATCACGCCCTCCGATGACGAGGTCGTCCCACTCTGCCTGAATGGGCACATCGAGTATAATGGTCGCTAATTTTTTAGACAGCAGCGCTTGGTCTGAAAAGTTTTCTAAGTTTTCTTTTTGCTTACCCTTAAGTTGGTCAGTGGACTTCAATAAGTTTTCGATCGAGCCAAATTGAGCGATGAGTTTCTTTGCCGTTTTCTCGCCAATGCCAGGAACTCCTGGAATATTATCTGAGGCATCTCCCCATAGACCAAGGATGTCGATGACTTGATTTGGTTCTTCGACATTCCATTGGTCTTGTATGCTTGGGATGTCGAGGAGCTCATGGTTGTTCCCTTGTCGACCCGGCTTCCACATCGTGGTGGTTGCACTCACTAATTGAGCAAAATCTTTATCTGGAGTCACCATGTAGGTGTGGATACCACCATGCTGATCTGCGCGGTGGGCAACGGTGCCGATGATGTCGTCAGCCTCATAGCCATCGAGCTCCAATACGGGGATGCCGAGTGCATGACACAACTCTTTGACATAGGGGATGGCTGTTGCCAGCTCCTCGGGCATGGCTTCTCGCTGAGCTTTGTAATCAGGGTAGATGATGTGCCGCTCTGTAGGTGCTTTGGTGTCAAATGCTACCCCGATGTGGCTGGCATCATGGTTTTCCATGATGTCGAGTAGCGTGTTGGCAAAGCCGTACACAGCTGATGTGTTGAGCCCTTTGCTGGTGATGATGGGGTTGCGGAAGAAGGCAAAATGGGCACGGTATACGAGGGCCATCCCGTCGAGGAGAAAGAGCTTATGCATTGCCCGCTCAGACTGAATGTTTCTCCGTCACGTGGGAAGGATAAAGGTGCACGGATGACCTCGGGCTTATGTGATCGCTGGCAGAAGAAGAGTATGCAGCCGTCAAGTGGAGCTGATACCTATGGTTCTGGCTTCGACAGCAAGTTGAAATGCCTCGCGGTCTCCATAGCGCCTGATGGAGAATTTGACGCATCGTCTTTGGCCTGGTGCGGGAGACCATGTGGCTTGCCAAAAGTGGTATGAGTTACCATTGCTGGCAATGACGGTGATTTTTGAGACACCTACGACCCCTGAATTGTTACGTGGTGAACGTTCGCATACCCTGGCGCGTTCGGCTATGTTCTCGAGAAGGGCATTGCGCCACTCTCGAGCTGATCTGAGAGCTTGCTCAGGGTGGCCATGTAGTCGGTCAGCGAAGAATTTACCGTATTTGATGCCTCTGCGCTGCAGCCTGACTTGGAAGCCGTGGGTTCCCGCATCAGGCAGATCGATTCGGGTGATCGCATAGTTGGGGTCTTGTTGTCTGAAGTCAGCCATAAAGCAATGTTGCCATCGTGATAAGAGAAAAGGAACATGCCACTGTATTTTGATGCCTGCAAGCTGGAAGCTTGCTTCTCAAGCCGTATCCTGCTTTAAGGTCTGCACCATGCCAGGAATTGTTATCAAACCGCGCGCTCGTATTTTTCACGGCCATGATTGGGTTTATGCTTCTGAAATACGTAAATTGTTTGGTGATCCTGTGGCTGGAGATGTTATTTCTCTGAAGGATTATCGCGACCGGCCGCTTGGAACAGCAATTTACAATCCTGAATCTCAAATTGTAGCACGAAGAATTTCGCGCAGAAAACAGCAGCTCGATAGCGAGTTTTTTAAGCGCAGGATTGAGCAGGCTATCGCTCTCCGTGAAAAATCAGGAGTGGATATTAATCTTGCGAGGCTTGTGTGGAGCGAATCGGATGGATTACCAGGAGTGGTTGTAGATCGCTACGGCGGGCACCTAGTTTTACAGACATTGACATTGGCGATGTATCAGCGCCGTGAGCTGATTGTGGAAGCTTTGGTGGAAGCTGTCGGTCCTGAGTCGATTATTTTACGCAATGACTCCCCGATGTTGGCAGCCGAGGGGATTGAGGAGGAGGTGGCAGTTCTATATGGAGACAACCCTGGGGTGTTCGTTGTCGAAGCACCTACCGTGGAGGGAGGCGTGAAGTTTGAGATTGATCTATTAGATGGTCAGAAGACGGGACTCTACCTCGACCAGCTAGATGCACACCGCGAGATTGCTAAGCTGGCAAAGGGCAAACGTGTTTTGGACTGTTTCTGTAATCAGGGTGGCTTTGCTCTGGCGTGTGCCAAGGCTGGAGCTGCGAGCGTGACAGCAGTAGATTCATCGGGTCCTGCGATTGAGGCGACCTTACGCAATGCAGAGCTTAATGGGGTTGAGATCAATGCGGTGCAGCACAACGCGTTCGATTTCTTGAAGCACTGTGAAGACCAGTATGACTTGGTGATTCTTGATCCGCCTTCGTTCACCAAAAACAAGAAGAGTCTGAATAACGCAATGCGTGGTTACAAAGAGATTCACCTGAGAGGAATTAAGCTATTGGATCGTGATGGTGTTCTAGCAACATATTGCTGTTCGCATCATGCGTCTCGACAGATGTTTTTAGATAATATCGTGACCGCATCTGTAGATGCAAAGCGAACCTTGCGCCTTGTAGCTAGTCATGGGCAAAGACTTGATCACCCAGTGATCCCTGCAATCCCCGAAACAGAATACCTCAAAGGTTTTGTTCTAGAGCTAATGCCTTCTAGGTAATGGCTTCTAGGTAATGGCTTCTAGGTAATGGCTTTGGTGTTGTAATGTAGGTGGAAGGATGTAGACATTTTCGCTTATGATTACGTTGAGCATCGCACTGGGATCCTTGGTTCTTTATTTAATTGCCTACAACACGTATGGAAAGTGGTTGGGGGGTAAGATATTCAAGCTGAGTGCAAAGGCGGTAGTGCCTGCGGTCGAACTTGAGGATGGAAATGACTTTGTGCCGACTTCTAAAGGGGTGGTCTTTGGTCATCACTTTACCTCTATTGCAGGCACGGGGCCGATTGTCGGGCCCGCCTTAGCTGTCATTTGGGGATGGTTGCCTGCTTTGTTGTGGGTGCTTATTGGGTCTGTTTTTGTCGGTGCGGTGCATGATTTTGGTGCTTTGGTAGTATCAATGCGTAACAAAGGGCAGACGGTTGGTGACATTGCTGGTCGTGTCATTTCACCCAGGGTAAGGATTCTTTTTTTGTTAATTCTGTTCATGGCTCTGACTATCGTCTTAGCCATTTTTGGTCTGGTGATTGCCTCTGTCTTTAAAACATACCCACAGTCAATTGCACCTTGTTTGATACAAATACCACTTGCGGTTTTGATCGGCCTATTCATTCACCGCAAGGGAGGAAATATCATGATAGCTTCCTTTGGTGCCTTGGCGTTGATGTATTTATCAGTGCTCTTCGGTGATGTTGGTTGGTTAGGTCAGATGAACGAGTATCTAAAAAGTCTCGCCTTGATGGAATGGGTGAGTGTGCTCTTGATCTATTCATATATTGCTTCGGTGTTGCCGGTGTGGTCTTTGCTGCAACCTCGTGATTATATCAATTCACTGCAGTTGCTCAGTGCTTTGGGGCTTATCGTGGTGGGTCTTGTTTTTGCAGGGCTATTTAATGGAGCGCCTGTTGACGGGGTGCGGCCGGCGCTGGAGATAGCAGCGCCCATGGTAGAATCATCCATCAAGCTCAAGGATCTACCTTTGATTTTTCCTTTTCTCTTCATCACCATTGCCTGTGGTGCTGTCTCTGGTTTTCATTGCCTTGTCTCATCAGGCACTTCATCTAAGCAGCTTCGCAGCGAGACGGATGCCCGCTTTGTTGGATATGGTTCGATGCTAACCGAGGGGTTTTTGGCGGTATTGGTTATTCTGGCTTGTGTCGCGGGGCTTGGGCTCGGGGTCTCCGACGGCTCGGGTGGAACCCTGCTTGGGGTGGATGCTTGGAATACTCGTTATGAAGGCTGGGCGACGATGAGCGGTTTGGGAGCGAAGGTTGGAGCCTTTGTTGATGGCGCCGCTAATTTCCTCAAGGCTCTCGGTATTTCAGCCGCTTTCTCCACTGCATTGATGGGTGTTTTTGTAGCATCTTTTGCCGCAACTACTCTTGATACTGCCTGTAGGTTGCAGCGCTATGTGGTTCAAGAGTTGGCATCATGTTTGATAAAGCCGACAAAAAACGATGCTGATAATAAGCTGTCGGATCTACCACGCCCAATTTTGCTCAGTGCAAATCCATTGACATGGTTAGTCAATAAGCATGGGGCGACTTTGTTTGCGGTAGCAATTGCGTGGTGGATGGCTTCACTGCCATCAGCTGAGGGACAAGCACCTGGCACGGGTGGGCTAATCTTGTGGCCTTTATTTGGAGCGATCAATCAGTTGCTAGGAGGCTTGGCTTTTCTGGTGATTATCTTTTGGATGCATCGGCAGCGAATGCCGGTGTGGTTTATTCTCTTGCCTGCTTTTTTCATGCTGGTTTTGCCCGCATGGGCGATGGGGTATCAAATTTTTGGCCAAGCGATTGGATCTACCCAAAGCTGGATCGATCAGGAGAGGTGGTTGCTGGTCGGGATCGGATCATCGGCTCTATTGTTAGAGGCGTGGATGGTGATCGAGGCAATGACTGCATGGCGAAAGAGGCGAGTCTAATCGGCAAGTATAATGACGCCGAGGTGACTCTGGAATGATCTTGGGAGGGCGTTGTTGCGGTGGCGGCTTGCAATGCCCCTTTGGACTTTGTTCTAGACATCATTTGAGACGCTGCCTAGCGTGAACAACTGATGCGTGGTTTGTGGTTTAGCCTTCTGTTTTTGGTTTGCTCTGGGGCTTTTGAATTAGCTCCACAGGCATCTGCAGCTTTGCCTGCCAGCCAGGTGCAGGTATCTCAGCGCCATGTTATATTGTGTGGCGGGCCAGCACTTAGGAAGTGGGAAGATCTTAGGGTGGAGCGAGACCAGCACGATCGCTGGTGGGCAAACTTCATACGAGCATCAACGATACGAATCGATGAAATTAGGCGTGCATACGGGGAGAATGCCAAAGTGAGCTGGATTGTTTACCGCCCAGGATACGCTGCTCGCGGGCGTGAAGATGGTAAGCCTTACACAAAGTGGATTACCCAGCAGGCTGCAAAGCGAGGGGTCAAGCTGGTGTGGATTAGTAGTGGTAATGGCGCAATTAGCGCCATCAATAAGCATCAAGCAGGCTCTGTGGTGACCTTTGATTTCTTCGGGCACTCCAATAAACACTGTTTCTTACTCGACTATAGCGCCATCATTATGGCTGCCAGTAAGGCGTGGGTGCATGAAAAAGACCTGGGGCGTATCAGCCGCAGAATTTTTGCCAGCAATGCTCAATGTCAGAGCTGGGGATGCCATACGGGGGAAAGTATGAGCGCATACTGGAGGCAAGCTACGGGCCAGCCAATGCTGGGTGCACGTGGCAAAACTGACTATGAGCCGGTGGGACTTGGGAAAATGCCCTCGGTCTCTGGTAAATGGGTTCGATAATATCTTTATTTCACCGACAACAATCCTTTCCTTTCTAGCTAAATTTTATTACCACAAACCCATGAAATTCGAACAACTCAAAGAAATCTACGAACTTCCGTTTTTTGAACTGATTCATAAAGCCCATGAAGTGCATGTTTCTCATTGGCCTGAAAAAGAAATTCAGCTCTGCACTTTGCTTTCTATCAAAACTGGCGGGTGTTCTGAGGACTGTTCGTATTGCTCACAGTCTGCACGTTACAACACTGAAATCGAGCGTGAGCCGCTGATGGGTTTGGACGCAGTAATGGAGAGTGCAACTGCTGCGCGTGATAATGGATCGACTCGTTTCTGCATGGGTGCGGCATGGAAGGGTGTGCGCAAAGGCACTAAGCAATTTGATGATGTTCTAGAGATTGTTCGTAACGTCGCAGGCTTAGGCATGGAAGTATGCACCACGCTCGGTGAGCTCGGGGCCGAGGAAGCCAAGCAACTCAAGGAAGCTGGGGTGACTGCATATAATCACAATTTGGATACTTCACGTGAGCATTACCCGAACATTGTCACCAGCCACACTTATGATGATCGGCTTAACACAATCCGCCATGCACAGGATGCTGGTATGAGCGTTTGTTGTGGTGGTATTCTCGGTCTTGGTGAAACTCCCGATGATCGTCTGAAAATGATCGAGGTTATTTCTGAGTTCAACCCGCAGCCCGAGAGTGTGCCCATTAATTCACTGATGCCTATGCCAGGGACTCCATTGGCGGAATCAAGCTCAGTGGATATTTTTGATGTAGTGCGTATGATCGCGGTTACCCGCATTGCCTGCCCGAACGCGAAGGTGAGGCTTTCTGCTGGTCGCAGCAATATGTCAGAAGAAGGTCAGACGATGTGTTTCTACGCAGGTGCTAATTCGATTTTTTATGGGGAGAAGCTTCTGACTACGGTAAACCCTGCGATTCAAAAGGATTTGAAGCTCATTGAGAAGCTGGGTATAAACCCGCTTAAGCCGAACCCAGCAATGGAGGCACCTGGAAGTGAATGTGATAAAGAACTCTCACCTTGCTGCAAGTAAGGTCAAGGTCGTGTGCCAGCCAGCACAATGATCACCAGGGATCTGTAGCGACCTTTCCGTAAAATCATGAATGTAGCGATCACGGGTATCGGCCTAGCCAGTGGTCTAGGTGATGGGGTCCAAGCACATCGGCAAAAAATTTCGGCAGGGGAGCATGCCCTGCAGCCACTGGCAGAACTTCTCGGTGAAGATTCACCTTATGCTGGTGTCAGTTCGGCGTGGATCAAGGATCGAAAGATCATGTTATCTCGTAAGTGGGCGCCAACCTCAATGCTCTCACTTCATGTAGCTAAGCAGGCAGTAGCTGATGCAGGCTTGAGTCGTCAAGACCTAACAGATGCGGCGGTGATTGTTGGGAGTAGCCGCGGAAATGCTGCAGGTTGGGTATCTGAATGGCCGTTAAGGCGACCATTCAAGCTAATGGCTGCAAGTAATTCTATGCACGGGGAGCTGGCATCAGTGGTCAGTATCGAGCTGGGTATACGTGGGCCGTGGCAAGTTATCTCGAGTGGATGCGCTGCTAGTCTGGATGCCATGGGCATGGCGTCGATGATGATTCAACAAGGTATGGTAAAGCGAGCCATTGTCATTGGCGTTGAGCTGCCACTCATACCAGAGGTTTTACAAGCGTATGCTGATACTGGGGTGTTGGCATCGAGTGTGCTGAATGATCCATACTCATCGGATACGAGCGGCCTATTTCCCGCAGAAGCTGGTGCAGCGCTGGTATTGGAGGCTGTAACTGATCAAACCGCAGAGAGGCTCAAGTCACAGCCCCAAATGACGGGCTATTGGTGTAATTCAGACGCTGATTCACCCATAGGTATGCCCAGTGACGGCTCTGGCCTGCGGAATTGTCTAGAGCAGGCACTTGCCGAGTTGAGTGCTGAGCCGGCTATTGCGGCTATTTGCCCGCACGCAAGCGGAACGCTATTGCATGCGAAGGCTGAGTTGGCCGCATTGAAGGCAGTTCTTGCTGGTGATCAGACTATTTCTCTGCACCCTCTCAAGCCTTACACAGGGCACTCTGTAGGTGCTAACGGGGTTTTAGATTGTGCGATTTTGACAAGTTATTTGCGAGACCGAGAGCTGCCGCCCAATCTGGATGGCATTAGCTGCCCGGGGCCGCCGTTTACGCTCGAAGCCAGCCCTCTATCGAAGCAAGGAGCGACAGTTTTGAAAATAGCAGTGGGCATGGGCGGTCATAACTCGATTGTTTCGCTGCGCTCACCATCAGTATAGACAATGCACATCTACATATCTATCGGCGAACAGAAGTTGCGTGTCTTAGAGGGAGAGGCATTGGATGCGGAGTATATCATCTCGACTTCAGCCAAGGGAATTGGTTTTGACGAAGGTAGTTACTGCACACCAACAGGGCGTTTTGAAGTGAGCGAAAAAATTGGGGAAGGCGAGCCATTGAGAACAATTTTCAAATCTCGTAAGCCAGTTGGAATATGGGATGGAAGCATAAATAATGACGATATGATCCTATCGCGTATTCTTCGTTTGCATGGGTTAGATGCGGAAAATGCCAATAGCATGGATCGCTATATTTATATTCATGGAACCAACCAAGAAGCGATGCTGGGTGAGCCGGCTAGCTGTGGTTGTATCCGCATGGCTAATACAGATGTTATCGATCTTTATGACCGCATTGATGTTGGAGTGCCCCTGGTGATCGCTTATTGATCGCTCAGTGATCAAGTTGTTTGCGAAGATGATCAAGCAGCTGCTGACAGCCGTCTTCTAGTATGTTTGCAACAAGTTCAAAGCCATCGTCCTCACCGTAGTAGGGGTCAGGAACCTCAGCTATTTGGTGATCGGGATGCTCACAGAAGTGGGTGAACATGATAACCTTCTCAGTATCTGCGTTAGTGCTGGCTAATGATCTTACTCCAGCGTGGTTCTCGTTATCCATAGTAACAATCAGATCAAACTTGGAGTAGTCGCTTTTTTTGAATTGCCTAGCTGCCCCGCTGCTAGGTATGGCGCGATCGTTTAGCGTCTTACTCATGCGGCTATCAGGTGACTTACCTGGGTGATAGTCGTGGGTGCCGGCTGAATCGATATGGATGAAATTATCAAGGTTTGCTTCTTTTACCTGATGTCGGAAAATATTCTCTGCAGCGGGTGAGCGGCAGATGTTACCGAGGCAGACGAAGAGAACACTGAATTTTTTTTGGGCCATGAATGAGATATGGGTTTCGGCTAAATAGGTGATTTTTTTTTGCTAAATAAAAGCCACAGGAAAAAGGGCCCTCCGAGAATTGCCGTGACAATACCCACGGGGACTTCTGCAGTCGAAGTGATGTTGCGCGCAAGGGTATCGCAGAGTGTCAGGAAGCTGGCACCAAAGAGAATGGATGCAGGAATGAGGAAGCGATGGTTTGCACCAATCAATATGCGACAGATATGGGGAGCCATGATGCCGACAAAGCCAATCGGGCCACAAACAGTAATAATACCGGCAACCATCAGTGAGACTGCAAAAAAGAGAAGCTTCTGTGTGCGGTGAACATCGACCCCGCGACTGGCAGCAATGTCATCTGTGATGGATAGTAAGTTGAGTTCCTTGTGGAAAATAGAGACAATCAAAATGCCGCTGATGACAAAAGGCGCAAGCTGAAGCACCGAGTCCATGCTTGCTCGGCTGAGGTCGCCCATTAGCCAGTGCAGGATACGAAATGAGCTGCCTGCGTCACTGAGATACTGAAGTAACAATATAAGGCTCGAAAAGAAAAAGCTGATGGCAACGCCTCCCAGTAGCATGGTGCTCGGGGAGGTCTTTCCCGAGGCGCGGGCAACTCCATAAACGAGAGCGATGGAGAGGATTGCGCCCAGCAGGGAAGCTAAGGAGGTGGCGGAGAGACCCACAAGGGTGAAGTGAATACCAGTCACCATAGCGATAGTAACACCAAGGGATGCTCCGCTTGCTACGCCCAAGGTGAAGGGGGTGGCCAGTGGGTTGCGGAATAAAGCCTGGAAGACCACGCCGCCGAGTGAGAGGCCGGCACCGGCGAGCAGCGCGAGCACGACACGGGGCACGCGGATTTGCCAGAAAATGATGGTGTCGACCTCATCAGCCCTGGGGCTGAAGAGAACATCCCAGCTGGTGAGCTGTTGGCCGAGCCAAGGTGTTGTGAGTATACACAAGAGAGTGAACCCAACCATGGTGACCAATACTTTGGACTTGGCACGGTCTGTCATGACTTGGGCGAGGAGGTTGAAGGTGAGCTGCAGGATGAGTAGGGGAGTATCATGGCCCGTCCAGAGTCGGGGTGCGGGTGCAGTAATAACTCAGTATCGAAAACCTTCATAAGGACCTCTTTCTTCATGAATGTATCTGCTTGAGCATCGATTTCAATATGGCCGTCTCTGATACCAATGATCCGGTCAAAATCGGAGGAGGCCCAGTTGAGGTCATGGGTGATTACCACCAAAGTGATTTCTCGATTTTTGGTGATGTTAGCCAGTAGTTTTTGGATGAGTCCACGTTGTTTCGGGTCGAGGTGGGCGGTGGGCTCATCAAGAATGAGAATAGGTGTTTTCTGGGCTAAGGCGGCTGCAATATTGACTCTTTGTCGCTCACCGCCACTCATGGTAGAGAGGCTTTGGTGCCTCAGGTGGCTTATGTTGGTTTGCTCGATTGCCTCCTCTACAGCCTCCGTGCCTTGATGGTCAAATTGATTCATGCTGGCACCACCAGTGTGCGCATAGCGGCTCATATTGATGAACTCGGTCGCGGTGAATGAGATTCGCTCAGCGAGCTGCTGAGGCACGTAGGCGATTTGCTGAGCTAGCTCTGTGCGACTGGTTTCGGAGAGGGGATGGCCGTTGAGCTCGATGCTGCCACTATCTGGATCTGCTAAGCCAAGTAAGCATCGGATTAAGGTGGTTTTTCCTGCGCCATTAGATCCGACGATGGCGAGTCGTTCACCTATGTTGACCGATAGCGATGCATTCGCAAGCAGCTGGGCGCCACCCCTGCTCAGGCTGATGCCTGATGCCTGAATGATGCTACTGGAGTGGCTACTCATTTTAATTTAAGGGTGGATAGCATTTGCGAAACGCTCAAGAGTTTGGGGGAAACGCGGCCCCGGAATCAAGTGCTGATCTCCATGAATGATGATCACGCGTTGATTTTTGACTGCCTGAAGCTCTTGGTAGCTATTCCACTGATCGAGTAGTCGTTGCTTGCCGAGTTTGTTCCATGTTTCCGTATTCACAAGATCGATGATGATGTCTGGGTCTAGCTGGATCAATTTTTCACGTGATAACATGGGGAAAGAAATAGGCCCTTGATAAGCATTGCGTGCACCAACCATGTGAACGAGTTCACGGTGGAATCCTGCGCTGCCGGCAATGATGAGCTGTGCAGGGTAGTCTGCGGTGGTATCTCGACTAATGCTAATGAGTACGCGGGGCTGGCTCGGCATATTCTGATACCTTGATGCCTGTTTGTTCACCGCATAGTTGATACCCGAGACGATTTTATTGGCTTCTTCTTGTCTGCCTAGCTCGTTGCCGATGATGCTGATCGATTCGGTGATGCCCTCGGTATCGTCGTGGTTGACGCTGATAGTTTGGATACCCAGCTGTTTTAATTTTATGGCAAGAGAGCCTTGCTCCTTGAGTAGGATGACGCAGTCGGGCTGGAGCGATATCAGCTTCTCATAGTGAAGGTCAATGTAGCCCCCTACACTGGGCTTCTCTTTTGCTTCAAGAGGGTAGTTAGAATAACGAGGAACGCCGACTAGTTGGTCATCAAGGCCAAGCAGGTAAATGATTTCTACAATGCTTGGAGAGAGGGCGACGATGCGCTGGCGAGTATCAGCTTGAGCGATATCATTCTTTGTCTTGCTTGACTCGGGCTCTAGCCACAATCGAGCACAGTGGGAGCCAACGAAGCTAAGTAAGATCAGCACCAACAGCAGAATAGCCTTTGATGATTTTTCCGATATTGTCCGTGCTGCGCTCATGGATTGATGATGCGTGAGAAAGCCGCCCAGCCAAATACGCATGACTGAGCGGTTCCGTTGATACAAGTATAGTAGTCAATTCCACTAAAAGATCCAGCTAGGGCTGTACTACCACTCAATAGTGATACCCCCGAAGACGCCGCGTCCACGTCCTGGGAAAGTAGAGTTACTGAAGTTATAGTGCTCGTAGTCTTCGTCGAACAAGTTTGCTACCAGGGCTGTCAGGCTAATACTGTCGTTTACCTTGTAGCGGGCGTTCAAATTAACGGTCGCGTAAGCATCGAGCTCGTTGCCACCGAATGTGCGAGTGTCGAGGTAGTTGACACTAATTCCAGCATTCAACTGCTCGGTGATGTCGGCGTTAAGCAGCAGGCTCGCCGAATGATCGGGCTGGCCGGCAATGGATTCACTCAAGTAAGTGTAGGAGAGTGTCGCATGGAGCCTATCTTCAAGCCAGTGAGCGGATGCAGCAAACTCGAAACCCTCAGTGTCCGTGGTTCCCGCTGTATTCGCGGCCAGAGGATAGCCTTCAATCATGTCGGTGATCTCATTACTAAAGTAGGTGGCACTTACTTTATACTGTCCATCACAGAAGATCTGATCAACACCCACATCCCAGCCGATTGATTGTTCGGCTTCGATGTCTGGGTTTGGTTGGTAACCAAAGGCTCCACCATATCGCTGAAGGAAATTAGGTGGGCGGAATCCTGAACCAACGCTGGCTCTCAATTTGGTGTTGGTATCGCTGATATTATAAGCAGAAGCCAGTCGCCAGGTTGTCTCGTTCCCGTAGGAATCATAATCCTCCCAACGTAATCCTCCATTGAGGGTGAGCGCATTGGTAACTTCCCAATTATGGTTGAGGTAGATACCATACAAATCATCATAGTTAGATGTTGAAAATGCATCGTATGTCGTGTGTTCGTGGACTATGCCAGTGGTGGTAGTGTGACTGTCATTCCAGCTTAGTGTGTTATCCCAGTATGCTACGACTTTGGATGCGTCTGTTACGCTATTTCCATTAATCGTATCCTGAGATTTATACGACTCATCGTAGATGCCCAGAGTCAGCTTGGATGTCCATATCTCATTGGCTTTGAACTCGGCGAAAATCGAGCCGAGAGTGCTTTGAGTGTTATCAATTGCCTGGAGAGGAAACGCTGGATCACTGTAAATTGGGCGGTTATATTCCGAGTCGAAACCACGAAGAGTAAGGCCGAGGCTTATTGCGTCACTGAGCTCATAGTCGAGTCGCAAAGTGTAGCTTGTGGTGTCGTATGAGTTGTTAGGTAGATCGTTGTCCGAAGTTTCGTATCCGAGACCTAATGAGTAGGATAGCTTGTCAAGCTGACCTTGAAGGGAGAGTGAAGTGTTGATGGTATCGAATGACCCAGCCTGAACGCTGAATCGACCACTTGGCTCACCGCTGCCTTTTTGTGAATAAAGACCGATAACGCCACCAATAGCGTCGCCGCCATAGAGGGCGCTCTGTGGTCCTCTGAGAATCTCGATTCTTGATAGCCCTACAAGGTTGTTGCCGCCGAGGAAATTACCTAGTTGAATGTTGGTGTCGCTGACACGAATGCCATCGACACGGAAATGCGTGTAAGCAGTCGTTGTGCCTCGTAGAAAAATGTTAGAAGAGGAGCCGCGCTGACCAGAAGTGGATGGAGAGACGACACCGGGGGCGTGTTTCAGTGCTTCGTCGAGATGAAGAATGCCTTGTTTTTGCAGTTCCTCGATATCAAGTATGGAAACAGAGCTCCCGACTTTGTCGAGCGATGTCGCAGTCCGGTTGGCAATGACGGTGGTATCCGGAAGAGATCCGAGATCTTGCTCTGCGCTGAGATTAGAGGCGAGGCCAAGTGATAAGATGGCGAGAGAACCTGTCGTAAAAGGAGACAGGGCCGACTTTGTAGCACCCTCAAGGAGCGCGAATGTTTTATTTGTCATGGGTATTGAGTGTTTCCTGTTTTACGCAGGAGTTAGCTCTAATCTTCATGGCTGGCATTCTGACTTATCATGACTTTTAATTGTCCTGACTCACAGTGGCGTAACCGCTCCAGAATAGCTCGCGTTGTGAACGAAAGCGTCACTGGATTTCCCATCTATTTCCTGCCTGTCGTTAGCAGGCCTCCATGAAGAGATCACATTTTGTGGGGATGTGATGGGTGCGTTTAATATTAATATCGCATCAATGGCAACATATTTAGAAAATATTATCAGTATATGATTGATAGATAAATCCATCTAGTTTATTACTCATATTGTTGATTTTTTCTAACAAAACCACCATAAAGAAGTCAAATATGAATGATGATGACAAACAAGAACTGAGGGAAGCTCTCCTCGGTCAACGCAAAAATGTTTTAGCCGATGTTAGTCGACACGGCGTCAAGACAGGTGCAGGTGCCGGAGCAATCGCGGACGAGACAGAGAGAGCTGATATTATCGCCGAAAATATGGTAGAACATCAGCTTGGTTTTTCTGAAAGTAAGCTGCTGGAAAAAATTGAATATGCTCTAGCTCAACTCGATCAAGGAACCTACGGCATTTGTGATGAGTGCCAAAAAGAGATCAATATTGAACGATTGAAAGCCAAGCCCTCGGTTTCATTATGTATTGCGTGTCAGACAATCAAAGAGCAATCCGGTTAGTGTGACATGCCTGCTTAGGTTGGTGACACAGTGATGACTAATTGGGCTAACCAGGTCTGACCAGCTCACGCAGTGCTTGTTCCTGATGTCCTAGAGTTGACGAGTGAAAGTGATCAAAGTGCCGATGTGTGAGGCCGAGATAGCACTGTTGTGCTCGCCTATTTTTTCTCTGCAGGTTTGCCAACAGGTTTGGCANNCAGGCTCAGTAGATACAGGTTTGGTAGCCGCTTTTTTTGAAGATGTTCCGACAAGAACTTTTGGAGTTATGGTATCTTGGTCTGCCTCGTCGAGTCCTTGTTGTGCTTCTTGGTGCTTCACGGTGAGAGATTGCTCCAGAGACTTGGCAGCCGCCTCGGTGACTTTAGTATTCCATAGATACACTTTTTTGAGTGAGCTCATAGGCTCCAAGTTTTTGATGCCAGTGTCAGTAACAGCTGTGCTGTGAAGGTTTAAGATCTCAAGCTGATTCAATTTTTGGATTTCAGGAAGTGCTGAGTCAGTGATACTGGTTTGGTTGAGCTTGAGTGATCTCAGGCTGGTAAATTCGGTCAGCGCTAGTGCGGAGTCATCAGTGATGGCAGTGGCACTCAGGTCGAGTTCGGTGATGTCGTTGGCCGCATCTTTCAGAACAGCCAGGCTGTCGTCGTTAAAGTCTTTGCGGTAGCTTACCGCTGAGAAGGAAAGATTGGTGCTGTCTTTGGAAATATAGTTGAGCGAACCAGCATACTTCTCGTTGACTGACTTCAGTGAGGCAGCGAGTCGAGCACGCTTCGCCTTCATGTTGGCGATACGCTCACTTTCGGCTTTCTCTTTGGCTGCTTTTTCCCGCGCTATTTGTTCGGGTGTTTTCAGTGTGTTGAGTGCGGTGGTGATCTCTTCGGGCACTTCAATAAGGCTGAGAGTGTCTGATTCTGGCGCTCCAATTTTCACCCACCACTCTATGATTTGAATTTCTTCTGGGGTCAGCTGCTTTTTGCCTTCAGGCGGCATGTGTAGATCATCTTCCATAGGTAGATGCATGTAGCTAACCATGGCGCTGTTGTCGGTGTCTCCAGGAATCAGGCAGTCGGTTTCTTCGCCGCCATCGATAAGTGCGGCATAGCTGTCCATGCGGAGTCCACTTTTTTGCTTAGTCTCACCGTGGCAGGTAATGCATTTTTGCTCCAAGATGGGGTGAATAATGTTGGTGTAAAGAATTGGATCAACCACTACTTCTGCTGTGGCTTCTTCATCAACCTTCCACGGTGCCTTGTCTAAAGGATCTCCGTGTGTGATTTGACCCCCGTGATGGCCTGCACTCATCATGGTGGCAGTGGTTACAAATAGACCTACGATGTAGGTGGGTGTGGCAAATTTGCCGAGGAAGCCAATGTCGGAAGAGTATTTGACCAGAAAAGTGGCGATGAGCAGGATGGTGAAGATAATACCGTCACGCTTGTGTTCTTCGATGAGCTCACCTGAGAAGTCTCCGGTCAGGTAGAGACAGTATCCGAAAGCAACGGCAAAGACTCCTGTGGCGGACGCAAAAAAGAGCCCGAGTGTGGTGTTTGGTTTGTATTTACCAAAGCTGACAAGGCGCAAGACTTCCATCAGAAGTACTAACATTACGGCGCCAATAGGCAGGTGAAGAAAGAGTGGGTGAAACTCACCGAGGAAACCAATCCATTTGCCGATGGCTGTGGTTGCGCTCTCGCTAGCCATGCCGATTTCCCCCAGCGTTGGCATGATGGCTACTAGGGCGATAGCTAGGATGCTGAGAACAAGTACCGGAATGAAGAACTTTTTCTGGGCTGTGCTTTCAATGTTGTTGGAATTGGTGTTCGCAGATTTGGGCGTGGCTTTGCTGTCACTTGCGAATGCTGCCTTATCACCATCGGACTTTACCGGTTTCGTGCTTTCTGTGCTCTTATCCATGTTGTTTTTCATTACGTTATCAGGAATTAAAATCTTGCGACAAGCTACACATTTTTTGACATGTGTGGAGTGATTAAATTTTTTCTTAGCAAAAGAAAATTAGCCGAGGCTAATTTGCGGTTGACCGATCGACTGATTTGAGCTGTAAAAGGGCATGCCCAAAAAAATATTTGCCATAACAATAGTAATCGGAATTGCGCTGGGTTGCTTGTTTTGGATGCTTAAAAGTAATCAAGATTTCGTGAAGCTCGATAAAGCTGTAGGCTCCAAGTTGCGCATAGTTACTACGACCACCATGGTCACGGACTTAGTAAGAATAGTGGCTGGCGATGATGCCGCTGTGACTGGGCTAATGGGACCCGGTGTCGATCCTCACAGTTATCAAGTCACATTCAATGATACAGCGGCACTTCAAAAAGCAGATCTGATATTTTATAGTGGCCAGCATTTGGAAGGTAAAATGCAGGATGTTTTGGTGAAAAGGGCCGAAAAGTACGGTGCTGTATTTGCTGTCACGGATGGTATTGAAAAAAGTAACTTATTGATGCCGGAGGAGGAGTTTCAAGGGTATTACGACCCACATGTGTGGGGTGACCCAAAGCTTTGGGCGAAATGCATTAAGGTGGTTGCGAATGCATTATCGGAAGCTGACCCAGGCAGAGCGGAAGATTATCAGCGGCGTGCTGATGATTATCACAGCGAGCTGTTGGCATTAGGTGAGTGGGTGAGGCAAAGGATCTCCGAGGTGCCGAGTTCACAGCGTGTATTGGTGACTAGTCATGACGCTTTCAATTACTTCGGGCAGGCATATGGTATTCAAGTGCGTGGTTTGCAGGGAATTTCTACCAATTCAGAGTCGGGCTTGAAAGACAGAGCCGAATTGGTGGCTTTTATCAAGGAGCGACAGCTTAAGACCATTTTTCCTGAATCGAGTGTCAATGCGAAAGGGATTAAGGCTGTCGCTGCAGAGGCGGGTGTGAAAGTGAGTGAGCACGAACTCTTTTCTGATGCCATGGGAGAGCCGGGTGACCTGGTTGATTTACACGGTGAAATCTACGATAAAGGCTCATACATTGGCATGATTAAACATAATGTTAATACGGTGGTCGATGGGTTGAAATAAACATCGGCAAAATCATAAATTGTGGCCATTTTATTGAAGCATTTAACAATTTATCAGATTACATTCAGGGAAAGATTCGCATGCCAGAGGCGGAAGATTTCTAGATGGAATTAGACTTTATCAACTAACCCAATAAAGATGAGGGCTGGCAATTATTTCTAAACTCATGAAACCTGCTAACAAAATAGCTTTAGAGACCCATGACCTCACGGTCACTTATCACAAGCGCCCCGTGCTTTACGGCATTGATGTTGCAATACCATCGGGCAGTCTGGTAGGTATCGTGGGACCAAATGGTGCGGGGAAATCGACATTCATCAAATCGGTGATGGGGGTGGTGCCCTCGTCTGGCGGTTGGGTTAAAGTGTTTGGCAAGCCAATGCGTGAAAATTTGCCGCGCGTAGGCTATGTGCCACAGCGAGAGAGTGTGGACTGGGATTTTCCAGTAACCGTGATGGATGTTGCTCTAATGGGGACATATGGAGGGCTGGGTCTATTACGCAGACCTGGTAAGGCCGAAAAGCGGCGTGCCTCTGAGGCACTTGAGAAAGTTGGTATGCTGCCATATTCAAACCGGCAGATTGGGAATTTGAGCGGGGGGCAGCAGCAACGGGTATTTCTGGCCCGTGCTCTCGCACAAGATAGTGATCTCTATTTGATGGATGAACCTTTTGTTGGAGTAGACGCTGCTACCGAGTCTGCAATCGTGACCCTGCTGCGTGAAATGCGTGAGCGGGGGAAAACAGTATTAGTGGTTCATCACGATTTGCAGTCTGCGGGCGAGTATTTCGATCATCTGCTACTGCTCAATATGCGTCTTGTTGCTTTTGGTGCCGTTAAGGATGTTTATACCCCGGAATTACTTCAAAAAACCTACGGTGGACGATTAACAATTCTCAGCGAGGTGGCAGATCAAGCGGCTAAATTATAAGCGTAAAGATGTTTGAAGATGTGTCAGTTTTAGCGTCTGTTCTGGATATACTGATACCCGGTAATGGTAGCGGCAAGGCAATCATGGCGGCAGTATTGCTGGGCGCTAGTTGTGGATTGCTAGGGTGTTTTGTTGTGTTACGTAGAGTGGCCTTGATGGGAGACGCTGTCTCACATGCAGTACTACCTGGTGTCGTAGCGGGTTTGATTTACAGCGCTGAACGCAGTCCAGGAGTTATCTTTTTATTTGCTGCTGCCGCTGGTTTGTTAGGGGCTGGTTTGGTGCGTCTGATGATGTTTAGCACACGCTTAAAATCTGATGCGGCACTGGGCATCGTATTGGCGACATTTTTCGCCTTCGGCATTATGTGGCAGTCGAGAAACCAGCAAGATACAGTTGGGGTCATGAATTTTCTTTTCGGTAATATTGGTTCGATTGATGCGAGTGATTTGCGAATGATGTTGGTCACAACTTTGATTCTTGTGGTGACGATGTTTTTTCTCCGGCGCCCATTGTTGATGATGAGTTTTGATGAGGGTTTTTCGCGGGGCCTTGGTTATCCCGTCAAAATACTCGATGGTGTCTTTTATTTTCTGCTTACATTTTCTGTGGTTGTAGCACTTCAAGCTGTCGGTGTGGTTCTGGTGTCGGCTATGTTAATTACTCCTGCAGCTGCTGCCTATTTGCTGACAGATCGATTCGAACGCATGCTACTTTTATCGGTGGTTTTCGGTGTTACATCAGGCATTACAGGTGGTCTTGTTTCTGCAGAGGTAAATGGTTTGCCGACGGGCCCAGTGATTGCGCTTTCTGCGACAATGTTATTTGTCATCATCTATTTGCTGGCACCACGGCATGGGGTGTTGTCTAAGGTAATGCGAACATTTAGGCGACGAATGCGGGTTCGTAGGGAGAATATGCTCAAAGCTATTTATCAGATACACGAGGGTGAGGGCTTTGCTCATGAGGAGGTAAGTGTCATGATGTTGGCTCGCAAGCGGGGACAAACAGAAGAAAAAGTAAACAAAGATTGCAGGGCGCTTTTGAGTCGTGGGTTCATTGAAATGGCGGAGGATGGTGTTTCGCTGCACCTCAGCAGATTAGGCTGGAAGCGAGCTATGGAAATAGTCCGAAATCACCGCCTTTGGGAGCTGTATCTGACTAACGAAGCTGATTATGCGGAAGATCATGTACACGAGGATGCCGAAAAAATAGAGCATATCCTAGAGCCTGGGATTGTTCGTCAGCTGGAGCAGCATCTTGATTTCCCCGAGCTAGACCCTCACGGTAAGCCTATCCCTCAACCAGCTCACTTAGTTGCTCAGCCCTCCGCTGCACTATCATGAAGACTCTGGAATACATAACCCTGCCATGGGACGTACTGGGCTTAGGAGCGCTATGGTTGATCTTGATGGCTTTTTTTGTCGCTCTGCCTTGCTCTCAAATGGGCTCGTTTTTGATCCTGCGAAGGATGGCGCTGACGGGCGATGCGATCAGTCACAGCGTATTTCCTGGTGTCGTTATTGCTTTTTTTATTACCAGAGATTTGGCCTCACCGTGGTTGATCGTCGGGGCAGGCCTAGCAGGCTTGGCATCTACTGTGATTATTGAGTTGATTCACAAGTGGACGAGGGTGAAGCAGGATGCCGCTACTGGTATTTCATTTACGGCTCTCTTTGCTCTCGGGGTTGTGTTGATGGAGCTACTACTGGGTAAGAATGTTGATCTTGATCTGGAGTGTGTTTTGCACGGTCGCCTGGGCTTGCTGCTTGAGGAAGATCGAGTATTACTCTTCGGTTCACTGGTGCCGATACCAGTCTTAGTTATGGCTGGAGTGGCTGTTTTTACCATGTTGCTACTGGGCCTGTTCTATCGGGTGATGATGCTGAGCTCATTCGATGCTGATTTAGCTGCATCGTATGGTTATCGACCGGCAGTGATTCATTACGGAATGATGTTTGTGGTTTCGTTTATTGTCGTTGCCGCATTTCAGGCGGTAGGCGCCATCTTAGTGATTGCTTTGCTTATCCTTCCGGGGGCTGCAGCCTACTTATGCACTTACCGACTCAAGGTCATGTTGGCGATTGCCGCATTGCATTCTCTCATTTCGGCGGTAGGGGGCTTGTATTTGCACGTGTGGTTTAATTCAAATATGGCAGCCTCTGTGGTGGTCTGCGGAGGAATACTGTTTCTCCTAGCTTGGTTACTTGGCCCTGTCGATGGTGTGGTGTGGAAATGGTTTAAAGATGAGCCCCCAGCCCTTGAAGAATCGTCTGATAACGCTGGAAATAGCTGATCTTGGCACATTCGGCTTGCTCACCACAGCCGCTGGGGGTAGTTGAGTGACCCCGCATTTTAGGGATGTTACCAATATTACACTATGGCTATTCAACGCGCATTACTCTCTGTTTCAGATAAGTCCGGCCTAATCGAGTTCGCTAAAGGACTCGATAAACACGGAATCGAACTCCTCTCTACTGGGGGCACATCTAAGGCACTTCGTGAGGCAGGCCTCACCGTAATTGATGTTTCTGATTTTACAGGTGCTCCTGAGCTCTTTGAGGGACGGGTGAAGACATTACACCCCAAAGTTCACGGTGGTCTATTGCATAAGCGTGATGATGAAGATCATCTCAAGCAGGCTGCGGATAATGATATACCACCCATTGATCTCGTGGTTGTTAATTTATATCCTTTCGAAGAGACTGTGGCAAAAGACGACGTCACGCTGGAGGAGGCGATTGAGAATATCGATATTGGCGGGCCATCGATGCTGCGCAGTGCGGCTAAAAACTACAAGTCAGTGACTGTGGTAACAGATCCGAAGGATTACGATCGAGTGCTTGCAGAGATGGAGGAGCATGACGGTGATACCTCACACAAGTTGCGTGAAGAATTGGCTCTCAAAGTTTTCTTGCGTACTTCTACCTATGATACGGCGATCACCAATTACCTCTCACAAGCAGGTGAGGGGACACGATCTCAGTTTGTGATCAGCCTGCCGCTTGATCAGGAGCTTCGCTATGGAGACAATCCGCACCAGCCAACGGCACTCTATGGTAACTTCAGTGATGTCTTCACCCAATTGCAGGGCAAAGAGCTGAGCTACACTAACGTTATTGATATCGAGGCGGCATCCGAATTGATCACTGATTTCGTTCGTCCAACGGTGGGCATTCTTAAGCACACCAATCCCTGTGGTTTAGGTCAGCATGATGATGACTTACGGAAGGCTTGGCAACTTGCCTACGAGACAGACACTCAGGCACCCTTTGGCGGCGTGATCGTTGTCAATCGTGCCATCACAGAAGGCCTTGCGCGCATCATTTCCTCAATCTTTACCGATGTTATTATTGCTCCTGATTTTGAGCCTGAAGCACGTGCTATTCTTCAAAAGAAAAAGAACCTGCGTTTGATCAAGCTCAACAACGAGGCATGGGAGGCGGTCAGAAAAGATCCCGTGATTCGTTCAGCTCCCGGCGGTTTAATGGCTATGGGGCGTGATCACACTGCATTGGGGCTCGATAATATCGAGGAACGCGTTGTCACCAAGCGCCCACCCACACAGGATGAAATCAGGGCGATGCGTTTTGGCTGGAGAGTGGTCAAACACGTGAAGTCGAATGCCATTGTCTACTCAGGCATGGACCGCACGCTTGGAATTGGTGCAGGGCAAATGAGCCGTGTTGATTCGTCTCGTATTGCCGTCTGGAAAGCGAATGAAGCTGGATTGTCACTGAAGGGAAGCATTATGGCATCCGATGCGATGTTGCCATTTGCAGACGGGTTGAACGCTGCCATTGAGGCGGGGGCCACGGCCTGTATTCAACCTGGGGGCTCTATTCGTGATGAGGAAGTCATCGCTGCGGCTGATGAAGCTGGTATTGCTATGGTCTTCACGGGCCATCGCCACTTTAAGCACTAGTTAAAGGCAAAAATCTTGGCGCATCATAGGCCATTGCTGGCGATGCGACAGTCTGTCGAGTCTTAGTGAGCAACATTGTGCCCTGCCTGTGAGAAATAGGCATTGACGAATTGTGCTTACACGCGAAGGTTATGAGTAATATTTAATGACCCGCAGGATGAAATTTCTATGTATAAGCGTGCCTCCACTTGTTGTTTTGGCACTCTATTTTTCTCAAGCTGACAATGCTTTAGGATCTGATGCTGGGGCTAAGCCCGAGTATGTTGCTGAGGCCCCGCTGCCTAAGGGTTGGCCCAAACCTGGACCGTATAACAAGGTTACCCTGAAAGAGTTTCCAGCCTACCGCGCTGCTTACACAGATTCTTTCAGCAGCGGTTTTGCGTTTTGGCGTTTATTTCGCCACATTAAGCGCCAAGACATACCCATGACTTCACCTGTTGAAATGGGTATGAGTCAAAAGGGTGAGGGAGGCAGGCTTGGGATGAAGTCGATGGGATTTCTCTATCAAAATGATAAAGTTGGAAAACTTGGCAATGATGGCAGAAAAATCGAAGTAAGAAGTGTGCCAAACATGCGGGCACTGAGCTACACATGGCAGGGTGATAGAAACAAGGTGACAATGAAGTTGGCGAAAGCGGCAATCGACAAAGCCATGCGAGAAAAAGGGCTGAAGAGTGGTGATTATCGAGTTATGGGTTACAACGGTCCGGGGGTAGAAGATGCCAAAAAAACCTGGGAGATGTTATTGGTGTTGCCGGCTAAGGTGCCAGCCAAGGTGACACCTGATTTAGCCCCCACACCGGCCGTGCCGAATCCGTGACTAATCATCTCAGCTGTCCTTCAATCTCAAGACTCATCTTATAATGGAAATTTCTCTAGTCTACCCACATCAGCTCTACAAGGAGCACCCAGCCCTCGACCAAAAGCGCCCGGTATTTTTAATTGAGGAGCCATTACTATACGGTTGTGACACCAAGTGGCCACTTGAGCATCACGCTCGCAGGCAGGCCTTACTCAAGGAGGCTGGCACGCACTACATTGATGGTTTGCTGGCGGCTGGATTCAAGGCTGATGTTGTCGAGCTTGCGGGTGGGCAAACACATAGCTGTGACATGCTCGACCAACTTGCAGGCAAGCTGCCCAGCAAGCTCAAGGTGATTCATCTGGCCAAGGTGGTGGATGATTTGATCAGCCGCCGTCTGCAGCAATGGTGTGAGGGGAATGGCATTCAAGTCATCTGGTACGAAACCCCCAACTTTATCACGCCAGAGGATTGGTGGCGAGGATACTTGGAGGGCAAGAAGAAGCCTTTTATGGCGCATTTCTACCAAGCGCAGAGAAAGCGTATGGGCATCTTGATGGATGATGATGGTAAGCCAGAAGGTGGCGCTTGGAGCTACGATGAGCTTAATCGTAAAAAGCTACCCAAGAAGTATGTCGAGCCTGTGCTGCCCGAGCTCGAGCCCTTCAGTGCTGATACGCATGCATGGGTGGAAGAGCATTTCCCCAATGCATGGGGTGAGTGTAGTGTCGGATTACCCCGAACCCACGACGAGGCAGAGGCTTGGCTGGATGTGTTTCTTGAGGAGCGATTTGAGCTTTTTGGTGACTATGAGGATGCGATATCGACACGCTATGCGACTCAGCAGCATTCGTTACTCACGCCGATGATGAACATAGGATTACTCAATCCCAGTGATGTGGTGCGGAGAGCTATCGACTACGCAAAAATTCATAATGTTCCGCTCAACTCACTTGAGGGTTTTGTTCGGCAGATCATAGGCTGGCGTGAGTTTATGCGCTGCATGTATGAGCTGCACGGACGCGAAATGCGAGTGTCGAACTTCTGGGGCTTCAGCCATCAGCTGCCGAAGTGTTTCTATACAGGCCGGAGTGGCTTGCCGCCTGTGGACCGTGCCATCAGTGAGTTACTTAAAACGGGCTATTGTCATCACATTGACAGGCTCATGGTGCTGGGTGTTATTTTCCAACTTTGCCACGTCAAGCCCACGGCGGTCTACCGGTGGTTCATGGAGATGTTTGTCGATGCATACGATTGGGTGATGGTGCCCAACGTCTATGGCATGAGCCAGTTTGCTGACGGTGGTAAGTTTGTCACCAAGCCTTATGTCTGTGGGTCAAATTATATTCGTAAGATGTCGGATTACCCCAAGGGTGACTGGTGTGATATTTGGGATGGTTTATTCTGGGACTTTATTGACTCCAACCGTGAGTTTTATCAAAAGCAACCAAGGTTAGGTATGATGACCAGGCAGTTGGATAAAATGGCTCCTGAAAAGCTTCAGTCTCATAGAGATAACGCAGCTGCGTACCGCGATAAGGTCCACTCGGGGTGGCAGTGCGATACAGAGGACAAATCCATTGAATTACCTCTATGAATACGAGAAAGTACAAGCAGATAAAACAATTCTCAGCCGCTGTGATTCTGGGGTTAGTCTCCGCAACGGTGCTGATGGCTCAGCAAGGCGACCAGCCACAGGGGAAAGAAACAAAAACCACTATGCTAATTGACTTCGCAAACAAAGATGAAAATCACTCCGTGAGTGTTGTCAATGACGGCGTGATGGGTGGGCTTTCTCAAGGGAATATCAAGCTGACTCAAGACAACACCTTGCTTTTTAAAGGGCTTCTATCGCTCAGAAATAACGGTGGATTCTCCTCGTTTAGAATCAGTGGTCAGCGTTGGGATTTGCGTGATTGGAAGGGGATTGAAATCCACGTGAGAGGAGACGGGAGGGTTTATGGGTTGCGGGCGACTACGGATGAGAAGTTCCTGCGCTCCTCGGTATCTTTCACTGCTGATTTTGAGACAACGAAAGACAAGTGGGTGAAGTTGCAAATACCTTTCTCTTCAATGAAGGCGAGTTGGAGAGGTAGGAAGTTGAATCGGAACTTTAATCCTGCCGAAATTAAGGGGCTCGGTATCATTCTAGCAGACAAAAAGGCTGGAGAATTTGCCCTAGAGATCAAATCTATTTCTGCGTGGAAGTAGAGGGTGCCCTTGTTTAGAAAGTGCGCACACTGCCCATGCCTCCATCGGCTTGGATGATCTGTCCTGTGATGAATTTGGATTCATCGGATACAAGAAACTCGGCCAATGCTGCGATGTCATCAGCTTCCCCGATGGCCTTCAACGGGTGGCGATCAGCAGATGCTTGGCGCTTTGCTTCACTGTTGATGAGGTTTTCTGCAAGGGGGGTGTCAGTGAGAGATGGGGCAATCGCATTGACTCGTATGCCGGGAGACAACTCCGCTGCAAGTGAACGGGTGAGACCCTCAATGGCTCCCTTGGCCATGGCAATGGATGCGTGGAATGGTAGGCCAGTTTGCACCGCTACGGTTGAAAAAAGCACTACCGACGCACGTGGAGATTTTTTGAGTGCGGGCAGGCATTGCTGAATGACTTGAGCGGCACCAAGGGCATTTAGCTTGAACTCAGTCAAGATGTCTTCCTCACTCAGGCGATGGAAAGGTTTCAATGTGATAGAGCCTGGTGCGTAAACGATGCCATCAAGCTGCTCGGGGATGTTGAGTGCGGTTGGGTTGGCAGCGTCGAAGATCTGGTGTTGTGCACCATTACAATGGGCGCTGCCAGTACGGCTGGCAGTGAGTGTTTGAATACCAGAGCTCTGAAGTCTGTTGGCAAGGCATTCAGAAATACCATGTGACCCGCCGATGATGAGAATTGTTTTCATGAAATTGAGTGAGTGTTGTGAGTTGTTTTTGCAGATTGAGGTATTGCTTAGGCTTGCGGCGCGGCTGCGTAATCAGGCAAGGTAGTCTTGATCGTCGCGTTCAGGCTGCCGACGAGGTGATACAAGCCGAAGTAGGTCCGGTTTAGGTAGAGGGCGTGGGCATTACCGCGTGACGTGCTTAGCTTGCTTAGTTCCTTGTCGAGGCGAGCATCTTCGCCGAACTTAGCAAGCTCATCGAAATAATCCTGATCGCCAAAGTCAAAGGTGCCGTGCTTGAAGGGGCGTGAGAGCAGCTCGACAGACTCCCTGAATAGAGCTGCAAGTGTATCTTTCTCGTGAGGTTTATCGGTGTCGAGAAGCAGGCCAATCTTAGTTAGGGCACTTCGGAATGTGGCGTCATCGTCCAGCACCTTGGGGTCCATCAGAGCGAAGTAGTCCCTGTAGAAGTTATCCTCTAGAGACTTGGTGCAGCCGAAGTCTAATACCCATAATTCATCATCGTGCACTTTGAAATTACCTGGGTGTGGGTCAGCATGAAACAAGCGGAGCTCGTGAATTTGGTGGTGATAGAAATCCCACAAGGCTTGGGCAAGTTTTTGCTTCAGCTCCTGGGGGGCATCAGACTCAGCGAAGGTGTCGAGCTGCACACCATGAATCCACTCCATCGTTAGGATGCGCTTGCTGCTGAGCTCTGGGAAATACTTTGGAAAACGAGTGTAGGGTAGGTGCCTCGACTTGTCAGCAAGGTCTTGGGATCGCTCTAGCTCAAGATGGTAGTCGGTCTCCTCAAGTAGACGTTCCTCCACTTCTTTCATGTAGGGCTCAATCGCCTTTGAATCAATTTGGAAGAGTCTTGTGGCGATGGGTTTGACGATGGCTAAATCAGATTTGAGACTGTCAGCCACTCCTGGATATTGAATTTTGACCGCGTATCTATCCCCTTTGATCTCAGCCTGATGAACTTGGCCAATAGAGGCTCCAGATGCGGCCTTGGTCGTGAAGGACTCGAAGACCTCATTGGGTCGCTTGCCAAGCTCTTTCATGAATGTGTTCACTACCAGAGGGTAGGTGAGTGGAGGCGCATTGTATTGAGCTTGGGAAAATTGGTCAGCGTACTGGTCGGGCACCATGTTGCGATCCATGCTAAGCATCTGTGCGAGCTTCAGTGGGCCACCCTTGAGCTTGCTGAACGTTTCGTAGGTTTGACGCGCCGTAACCTCATGAAATGCCGTCTTATCATCCTTGCCGGTGATTGTTTTCTGGGCCTTGTATTTGAGATAGTTGACACCAACCTGTATGCCCGTCTGGGCAAGCTTGCTGGCGCGACCGATCTTGTTTTTTGGAATTTTGGTCTGCTCTTTCATCAAGCTTATGAGCCAGAGAGGGTAAAGCGGCGCAGCAAAAATCTACCAAGGTCAAATGCTGAATCTAGGGTTCCTGAACGAGCAACGTCGGCGCTAAATCTGACACTCTTTTCGATCAAGGCATCAGTGTCTTGAAAATCGGGGGACTGATCCTTGCGGTAAAATTCAATGATACTGCGAAACTGTTCGAAAAGTAGTTCAGGGTATTTTTCGCTTACCTTTTTGCGGTCAGCAACAGATCCGTCTTCAATTCCCTGATTGATAATCACTTGCGCAAACTCAATGAAGCGGTGCCTCATGGGCTTGAGGGTTTTACTGCACCCGGGGCGCGGAAAAAATTCTACCAGGCGTGACCTGTTTTTCTGGGCATGGGCGAAGAAAGTGAAGAAGAATGCGAGTATTTTTTGATCACCGGGGTAGTCTGGGTAATCGTCATCTTCATGGAGTACCTTTATTGTCTCTTCTATGAGGCCATCCCAGTAGCCCGACTCGAGGGCATCGAAGCTGGCAGCATGCTTGTAAAACTCGGCCTCCTCCATGCCTATCTCCTCAGTAAATGCGTAGACGCTGCTGGGCCTTTTTCCATGAGTGAGTAGCACGTGCCAATATTGCTTTTCGAGCTCGTGCTTGGGGTTTTTTTTCGAAGTCGATTTAGCCATTACACACCTATTTAGAACCCGTGGCATGGCCAGTCAAATGGTAATTGTGTTATAATTTGCCTTGCCTGAAGTGTTCATTAGATTACCATGTTCGCATGAATACTCTTGAGAAGCTCGAAATACTGGCTGATGCAGCTAAATACGATGCCTCCTGCGCAAGCTCTGGCGGGGCAAGGAAAGACTCAACATCGGGCAAAGGCGTTGGTTCGACAGGAGGCGCTGGCATTTGTCATTCATACGCTCCTGATGGCCGCTGCATTTCTTTACTGAAGGTGTTACTGACCAACGTCTGCCTCTACGACTGCCACTATTGCATCAACCGACGATCCAGTAATGTTCAGAGAGCGAGGTTCACTCCTGAGGAGGTAGTTGAGCTAACTTTGTCGTTCTACAAAAGAAACTATATAGAAGGTCTATTCTTGAGCTCCGGCATTGTGCGAAGCGCTGATTATACTATGGAGCTCGTCATCAGGGTGGCTAAGCTCTTGCGCGAAAAGCACCACTTCCGAGGTTACATTCATTTGAAAACTATTCCTGAGGCTTCACCAGAGTTAATCGCAGAGGCTGGCAAATACGCTGACCGCCTGAGCATCAATGTTGAGCTGCCGAAGCAAGAAAGCCTTAAGAAACTGGCCCCTGAGAAAAACGTTCACCGCACTCGCGAAGCCATGAGCACCATCAATGCTCGCATCACCGAGACCATTGCTGATCGTAAAGAGCTCAGAAAAAGAAAATCCAAGGCCAAAAAGCCGACCTTTGCGACAGGACAAAGCACTCAAATGATCGTCGGCGCTGACGGTTCTTATGATAGTGACTTTCTCGCTCGGGCAGGTGACCTGTATGGTAATTTTAAACTCAGGCGTGTTTATTATTCGGCATTCAGCCCCATTCCAGAACCTTCGGTGATCCTGCCGCTTAAATCACCCCCACTGGTTCGAGAGCATCGACTTTATCAAGCTGACTGGTTGATGCGTTTTTATCACTATGGTGTTGATGAGCTGACCAGTGCCGAATCTCCTAATTTAGATTTAGACATCGACCCCAAGCTGTCGTGGGCGTTGCGTAATCGGCACACCTTTCCTATCGATATTAACCGCTCCCCACTGGAAATGCTCTATCGCATACCCGGTCTGGGAGTGAGGAATGCGAAGAGGATTGTTCGCTTACGGCGTCACCATGCTATCACTCTAGAGGATTTGATTAAGCTCCGTGTGAATTTGAAAAAAACCATGCCATTTATGATCTGCACCAATCACCATCCAGCACGTCTTGAACTATCAAGTAGTGAGTTGCGAGCCAAGTTCGCTCCACCGCCGACACAGCTCGAGATGGATTTTACTGCGCAGCCAGTTACTACCACTGTAGAAAAAAACATGGTTAAGCAAGCGGGGGTAGAAGCCTTGCATGGGGAATTCTAGGTCATTGGCAAACTGCGATGAAAACCATATCTATAGAGCCTCATTTTCAAGCATGGCGTAATGCCGCACGTGCATTGCTAGCAGAGCAGTGCCACCCATCCGATGTTCTATGGAGCGCTAAGAATGATGAAGGGGATGGGCTATTGTTTGCCGATGAGCTGCCTGCGCTGCCCAAAGACGCGCCACGTCTGAAAGTGCCCAAGACCTTTGTTCGACTTGCTGAGACTGTAGCGGCACATCGCTCAGGTAAGCAGTGGGCATTGCTTTACCAAATACTTTGGGAAATGAGCTGCGGCAACGATCGTCGTATTCTAAGTAACCAAACCGATAGCAGATTACGCACTCTAGAGCGCATGCGAGCCACCGTGAGTCGCGATATTCATAAGATGCGTGCCTTTGTCCGATTTCGAGAGGTCAAGACGGAGCAGAGTGATAAGGAAAACTTCGTAGCGTGGTTTGAGCCAGATCATCTAATCGTGCGCATCAACACACCGTTTTTTCGTAAACGCTTTGCTGGTATGAACTGGTCGATTCTTACTCCTGACGAGTGTGTGCATTGGGACGGTAGTCGCATCACCTACACTGACGGTGTAGAGAAATCAGTCGCTCCAGATAGCGATGAGCTCGAAGAGCTTTGGCTAGGCTATTACCGTAGTATCTTCAATCCCGCGCGGCTGAAGATCAAAATGATGCAGACGGAGATGCCCAAGAAATATTGGAAAAACTTACCCGAGGCAGAAATCATCGAAGAACTCATCACTGGTAGTGGAGAACAGGTGCAAGCGATGATGCATGAGCAAGAGCGCCCTCTCAAGCCAGTGCCACGCAATGCATACTTGGCCAAGCTCAATGAGATGGATGCGATAGATGAGCCCGATACAGAGAGTGACTGAAGATAGACTCAATCACCGCGGTGCTAGATCGAGGTTTTTACTTCGCTAGCTCTTTGAGTAGGGCTCGATTAAGTCGGATGCCGGCCTCAAAGTTCTCAACATAGTAATTCTCGTTTGGTGCATGGATTTGGCAATCGGGGAGGGCAAGACCTAACATCAGGGCCTCGACTCCGAAGATTTCCTTCATGTCTTGAATGATAGGAATGGAGCCGCCCTCGCGGATCAGGACTGGTTCTTTACCGAAAGCCTGCCTCAGAGCTTCTTGCCCTGCTTTGCCATTTTTAGAATGAGGATCGGCATAGAAAGGCTTGCCATCGTGGCCAACCTCGACTTCCACAGTGACGCCCTGAGGGCAATGCTTCTCGAGGTGTGCTTGCACTTTTTTCATGATATCCTTTGGGTCTTGATCCGGGACAAGGCGGAATGAAAATTTAGCCATGGCCTCTGCGGGCAATACCGTTTTTGATCCCTCTCCTTGGTAGCCGCTACCAATACCGTTGACCTCAGCCGTGGGGCGAGCCCAGAGTCTCTCAGCAGAGCTGTAGCCAGGCTCACCAAAAAGGGCGGGAGATCCTGTGACTGCTAGCATATCCTGCTCACTCATGCCGGGCACTTCAGCCCACATGTTGCGTTCCCAATCTTCGAGTGGTCGAACTTCATCATAAAAACCCTCAATGGCAACATTACCCTCCGCGTCATGGAGTGATGCCACTAATCTCGCAACAGCAGTGGCGGGATTGGCAACGGCGCCACCGTAGACACCGGAGTGGAGATCTCCCGCTGGGCCTTTTACAGTGACTTCGCAACAAGCAATGCCTCGCAGACCATACCCTAGGGTTGGGACGCCTTTCGATACCATTCCGGTATCAGAGACAGCTATCACATCGCACTGAAGCTCGGCCTTATGTTTTTCAATAAATGGGACTAGATTTGGGCTGCCAATTTCCTCCTCTCCTTCAAACAAAAAGATCAAGTTCACAGGTAACTCGCCTTCTTCTTCTAGGGTCTGCTCTACGCCGAGCACGTGGGCTAACATCTGCCCTTTGTTGTCGGTGGAACCTCGTCCCCAAATTCTGCCGTCACGTATCTCAGGCTCGAATGGTGGTGAGTCCCAGAGCTCGACGGGGTCAACTGGCTGAACGTCATAGTGGCCATAGATGAGGCAGGTCTTTTTGCCGGCTTCGTGCTTGTTACGTGCTACCACGATCGGATGTTGAGGCGTTTCGTGAAGCTCTGTATCCAGCCCCATATGCTCGAGTTTTTTGATCAGCCACTCTGCACAGTCGCGAACATCGCAGGTATGGTCGGAGTCGGTGGAGACACTGGCAAAACGTAAAAAGGAGAACAAATCTTCAAGCTGCTTGGTCATGGCTTATGTTTTGAACTCAGGGTGTCGAGGGGGCAAGCATCAAATAGAAATCATGATCGGGTCTGAGAAAGATTCATAACTTGGTGGTTTTAAAAGTCTCTGATTACGTGCAATATCAACTTTAATGAGACGTCGATATCCGCTGATCTTCAATCCAAGTGCTCGCAGCCAGCGGGGGCGTAGGACTCTGCGTTTCTTGATGACTCATGCTCAGTCCTTTGTGCTTTATGCCAGCCGCAGTGCTGAGGATGCTAAAGAGTTGGCCACCAAGCTTGCGGCTGATGGCGAGCCGATCGTGGTGGCAGCTGGTGGTGATGGTACCCTCAATGCTGTTGTCCAAGGGTTAACTGGCACCAACACGGCACTGGGTGTTTTGCCGGCTGGAACGATGAATGTCTTTGCTCGCGAACTTGGTTTGCCTCACAACAACCTCAAAAAATCACTAGAAGTTCTTGAAGCCGGCTACATTAAAGAAGTCGATCTCTTTGAGGCAAATGGTAACCCCTTCATGCAGATGGCGGGTATTGGTTTTGATGCCCAAGTCATCGAGGAGACGACATGGGAGCAAAAAAAGATTCTCGGCCCGATGGCCTACATCATGACCGCTATGAAAGTGCTTGCCGATAAGCCCCCAAAGCTTCGCATCATTTGTGATGATGGTCAGATAGAGGAGGGCTTTTGTGCATTGGCTGGTAATGGATCGCTCTATGGTGGTCAGGTAAAATTATTTCGTAAGGCCGACCATGCGGATGAAATGCTTGATATGCTGGTGTTCACAGAGGCTGGTTACAAGCTGATCCGCGACTCGGTCAAAGGACTCGCCACAGGGGCGATTGACGCGGGTAACTCTTCAGTCAAATACCTTCAGTCCAAAAGCTATGAAATCCATTGTGATCGTGAAGTTCCCATGGAAGTAGATGGCGAGTACGTAGGCAGGGTTGAGAATATTTGCCTCGCTCCGGCTCAGAGAAAGCTAAGAGTTGTTGCCCCCGAGCATCCAAAAGATGGAATATTTACTACTGTGGTCAAGACCTTGGTCAATATTCCACGGCGAGGGGATGAAGCATCACAAGACGATAAGCCCGATCAACCATGAGTGATACTAACACGGTGAATCATCAGGCCGAGCCATCGTCGCCAGTTGATCGGGAAGATGATAGTGTGAAGCGAGGCGGGTCCGGCAAATACTCGTGTCTTATGAAATGGTTGAGAAGGCTGTTGCTAGTTGGGTTTTTAGGGGTTGCTGTTTTTGTTAGTTTTGTCTGGTATGCTAATTACGCGGCAACAAGAGCAGGTAAAGGGGTTTTGTTTGATGATGTCAACGATGTGCCTATGCAGCGCGCTGGACTTGTTTTTGGTTGCTCTCACAAGCTAGGAAAGCGCGACAACCTCTACTTTAAGTATCGCATCCAAGCGGCTGCAGAGCTGTGGCATGCGGGCAAGGTAGAGTTGCTAATAGTATCGGGTGATAATCGCGAAAAATACTATAATGAGCCAGTAACTATGAGAAAGGCCTTGATGAAAGCCGGAGTTCCTTTTGATAATATCGTTTGTGATTATGCGGGTCTGCGCACGCTAGACTCGGTTCTGAGAGCTAATAAGATTTTTGGCCTTAGTGAGCTGACACTGGTAAGTCAGAAGTTTCAGAATGAACGGGCGGCCTACATAGCTAAAGCATACGGCATCAAAGTTTATGGTTATAACGCTCGTGATGTCGAAGGATACGCAGCTCGTAAAATAGAAGATCGTGAGGTGCTCGCCAGAGTAAAAATGTGGTTAGATATCAATATCACAAAAAAACAGCCGATGCATCTGGGCGAAAAAGAACCCATCTTGTGAAGGTTTCGAGCATTGACCTTCATGTGTCCAGAGCTGGAGTGAGCGTTGATCGGTAGCCTTGTAGCGGCTTGTATTGCTCTGTGCTTGTTGGAAGCCCCGCTGATATTAACCGCCTGCAGCAATGGTAATTATCTCAAGCTGGTCTCCATCAACTAGCATGGTGTGAACATATTCACGCGGAAAGAGGGCCTTTTTATTGAGCTCTACGATTACGGGCTTGCCGGCAAGGCCGATAGAGTCGAGTAGCAATTCCACATTGATGGCATGATTAAGTGGGTGGTCTTTGCCATTAAGTTTGACCTTCATGTTGTCTGCGCTGTTGCTGGTGACTCAATATTGTTGAGGATGGCCTCATCCCAGTCTTTCCAAACGGATTCGTATCCCTTGGTGTGAAGCATGCCGGTGATTTCCTCGATGCCACGCTTGTCATCGATGGTAAACTGCTCGGTGGCGCGGCTGCAGGATTTTTTCTCGGTGACTTCGACGCGTTTGCCTTTGAGCGTCATGTGAAGGTCGTCAGTTCCCGCTCCGGTGTAGCCACCGGGGTCAGTTTGAGATTCTGCCGACATATGGGTGACACCGAGTGGGACAAGGGCGTCTCGCAAGCTGGCTGGTTCACGGGTGCTTACCACGATTCCCAGGTGAGGGAAACAGCTGCGGAATGCGCAGACGAGCTGCACAAAGTGGCGGTCGTTGAGGAAGAGCTCGGGGTTGGGCTCATACTGGTAGTTGCCAGCATAAGGCCGCATGCGGGGGAAGGAAACGGTAAATGAGGCCTTCCAACAGTGCTTGTAGAGGTATTCTAGATGGGAGGCTAGGGCTCTAGCTTCATGCCTCCAGTCTGCGAGGCCAAACAGGGCGCCAATGCCAATTCTTCGGAAACCTCCAGCATAGGCACGTTCGGGACATTCAAGGCGCCAGTCGAAGTTTTTCTTGGGCCCTGCTGTGTGCAAGCGTGAGTAAGTCTCACGATCGTAAGTTTCTTGATAAACTACAAGCCCCTCGGCTCCATGGCTGACGAGCTCGCTATATTGGTGGTCTTCCATCGGGCCAACCTCGATGCCGATGGTGGGGATGAAGCCTTTGATCGCATCGATGCAGTCTTGTAAGTAGCCTTCGCTTACAAACTTGGGGTGCTCACCGGCAACGAGTAGAATATTGCGGAAGCCAAGCGCGTGCAGGTGTCGTGCCTCGGTGACAACTTGCTCGATAGTGAGCGTGGTCCGCAGGATAGCATTATCGCGGGAGAAGCCGCAGTAGCTGCAGTTGTTAACGCACTCGTTGGAGACGTAGAGTGGTGCAAAAAGGCGCATGGTTTTGCCGAAGTGCCTGCGCGTGGTAGCACGGCTGTTGATAGCCATTGACTCGATCTCTTCACGCGATTTTGGCGCTATGAGTTGTTCGAATTTGCGCAGTAGCGGTGTTGTCTCGCCACGATTGAAGGTGTCCACAAAGCTCACGTCGGGAGCCTAGGATAGAAATTCAAAAGCACAAACGCGAAATTAGTCGATCCTGGCATGATGCATGTTTCTGCACACGGCCTCTGGCACCGAGGTAGATTGTGTGTGTAGCATTGATGTAGAATTTTCACGTACAATTTTACATATCTGTATATTTATGTATTCTCATGTCCGTAATTTGCTATTTCTCCGTGCTATCTCAGGATTGCCGGTGTCGGCCGAGTAACCTTTACTAGGACACTGAAATAGTTATCACTTACCACTATTTAATGTCATCAATTGATTTACTGACTTGGCTAGGTATAGCCGCTTGTCTTTCGCAGTCGGCAATGTTCTCCGGCTCTAACCTCGCTTTCTTTTCCCTAGGACGTATGCGCCTCGAGGCAGAAGTGGAGAAAGGCAGCTCAGCAGCAGGTCGAGTACTTGCACTGCGTAAGGATTCGAACTTACTGCTCTGCACCATCCTCTGGGGTAATGTGAGTGTGAACGTGCTGCTTGCTTTGCTGAGTGAGTCGATCATGGCAGGCGTAGGAGGTTTTGTGTTCTCAACGGTGGGCATTACTTTCTTTGGCGAGATTATCCCGCAGGCCTATTTCTCGCGACATGCAATGCATGTTGGGGCTAAACTGGCTCCGCTTATTCGTTTTTACCAAGCGGTGCTTTTTCCTGTCGCTAAGCCGTGCGCGGTGATTCTTGATGGGTGGATTGGGCCAGAGGGTCCCACCTTTTATCGTGAACGTGACATCGAGATTATACTCGAAAAACATATCAGTGAGCAGACCTCAGAGATCAGTGCTAATGAGGGTAGGGGGGCGCTTAACTTCCTCGATTTGGATGATCGTTTCATTATAGATGAGGGTAACTCGATCAAGGCAGGTACGATTTATACAATGCCTTCAAACTTGGATTTGCCTACTTTACCGGCGCCGAATACCGAGCAAGGTCGTGAGTTCATCAATATGCTCAACAAGCACCCTAATCTACGCGCGGTGATTCTTGATGAGGACGACGGTAAGCCACAGCTCATCATCAATACGACTGAGTATCTGGGCACGCTCTACGCTGCAGAACAAGAAGATGAGGATGGCGCACGTGCTGAGCTTGATATTTATGAGTTTTGTCACCGCCCGATCATTGTTTTTGACAGCAAGACCACGCTGGATGATGTGCTCGGTGAGTTCGTCGTTGAAGCCAATGATAAGAACGACCACGTGGTAGACCGTGATGTTGTTATTTTCTGGAGTGATGAGCAGAAACGCATCGTCACAGGTGCTGATATCTTCGGCCGCCTGCTGCGTGGAATCGCACGGCGAGAGGCGGAGTGATGTGCTTGTTTATGGCTCTACCTCAAGTGCTCGAAGTTGTCGTAGAGATTCTCGATGAGTTGATACTCGGCGCTGTCTTTTTTGTGCCAATCGGGGTAGGCTTGATCAAGGGCTTTAGTGATGGCGTTGATCTCGGCGAGGGATGGTTTTTGGCTTTAAGTCTAATGGTTTGACTTTATCGGAAGCCCTCGGGCGGGAAGGTTTGAAAGACGAATTTCAGGGAGATTGGTTGCATAGTGATTTTTGGGTGGTTGCTCCCGTTTATGTGCAATCCGTGTATCTTAAATGGGTAGAGCTGGCAGAGCTCGACAAGCAGTGAAAAGAAATAAACAATCAGATCAAACAGAAGGACTATATGTGGAAATTAAATAAGACGGCTCTGGCACTCGGCACAATGGTCATCTCGGCATTGTCGCTTTTTGCCCAGAATCAAGACGCTGAGGAAGGTAGAGCACCCGAGATCACCTTGGATGTAATTGTCAAAAATGAACAAGGCGAGCCTTTGGGCGGGGTCGAAGTGAGGGCATATTTTACCGGGCCTTATGCTAGTGGTCCTGATAAGGCCGAAACCGATAATGATGGTAAAGTCACATTATGGGGTAAAGCAACATTGGGAGCTTCGGTATCAAGCGGGGGCAAGGACAGTAAATGGTATCGCTCATCTTCTGCAATCATTCCTGGGGGTATCGATCCAGATAAGCAGGGTTGGGAAATTAAGGAGCAGGGCATTTTGATTCTTCGCGAGAGAAAAAATCCAATACCTTTGGTTGCAAGAAAAGTGGATATCTCATTTCCTGCTGAGAATGTCTGGATTGGCTTTGATTTTGAGGTTGGTCAATTCGTTATCCCATATGGGGAGGGGGAAAAATCAGACATACTCTTCAAGGTCAATTGCGACGGAGATACTGAGATTATAGAGAGGTGGAATACAATCCGCTACAAATCTGTCGATAGCAAGCTATGGATAAAGTTTCCCTGCGCAGGGGAAGGATGGCTGGCAGTTGCCAAGGCTGATTTGGCCAACTATTGTGTCCTTACAATGCCTCACAAGGCACCTGTTGATGGTTATTTGGCTGAGCGAGTTATAGAAAAAAACAAATTGGAAGATGTTGGAATGCCAAGCAAGCTAGGGCTTTTCATGCGAGTTCGACGAAGTGAATCACCAGGCAGCAGAGAGCAGTATAACTATCTAAAACTTAATAAGGATATGCAATTTCATCCATTTGAGAGTGGCACTCATACAAGTGATTTGGGGAAGCCAAAAACTTATGGGGGAATTAAGTTCACTTACTTCTACAACCCGACACCCAACGACCGCAATCTAGAATTTGATCCGAAGAAAAATCTAGCGAAAGATGGGCCAAGGGTCTGGATGGAGCAGTTCGGCTTGTAGGGCGTCGAGGCCCATTATTTTTGGCCTATCTTTAATGAATTCTACCTCAAGTGCTCGAAGTTGTCGTAGAGATTCTCGATGAGTTGATACTCGGCGCTGTCTTTTTTGTGCCAATCGGGGAAGGCCTTATCGAGTGCGCCAGTGATGGCGGTGATCTCGGGAATCGAGGGTTTTTGACTGAGCCTGTCTGATTCGGCGGCGATGAGTTGGAAATCAGAGGCGCGCTGTTCGATGATTTTATCGAGGAGGTTTTCGCTGTCCTCATGCCCTTGTTTGATTGCCTTCTCGAGCCAATATTTGGCTGCTGATGGATCTTTGTCTGTGCCGCTACCATCATGGTAGCAAGTGGCAAGGGTGGCCTGTGCTTTACTAAGGTTTTGCTCAGCGGCTTTAAGATACCAGCCGTAGGCTTGCTGCTGATCAATATTCATGCCGCGTCCCTCTGTGTAACAGAGTCCAAGGTTATACTGAGCATTGGGGTAGCCTTGCGTTGCAGCTTGGTGCCACAGTTTGACTGATTCTTTGTTGTTTTTTTCAACGCCTCGACCTTCGAAGTAGCAGTGACCGAGGTTCATTTGGGCACTGGCGAGCCCTTGCTTGGCGGCTTTTTTAAACCACCGTGCTGCCTCGATATGGTTTTGGTCGACACCTTTGCCGTGGTCAAAGCACACGCCGAGGCTGTCTTGTGCGTCGGCGTGACCTCTCTCAGCGGCCTTGATATACCATCGCGCTGCCTCTTTGTGATCCCTGGTTACCCCAGCGCCATCAGCATAACATACGGCGATATAAAACTGAGCCTCGGGGTCTCCATGTCTGGCTGCAATTTTAGCACTTTTGAGGGCGCACTCGTGAGCTTCTTCTGAGTCGATTGTGTAGTCGTATTTAAAAACTCGATGGATGGTGGCTGGCTCTTGTTCAAATTGTTTGCCAGCTCGCATGATGCAGTTTTCAGCGTCTGGTAGCTTAATTGTGTAGAGCTCATGATCAGTATGATCTTGTTGAGGCTTCATAAGCTCACGTGTTCGTTGCTCAATCTTGGAGATGTTGTCGGCAAATAGAAATGCTGCCGCGAGCTCAAAACGAGTATCTGTCTCTGCTTGGGCTGATTCGGGGTCCCGAGTATCTGGGTGATCTAAGCTGGTTTGGACTTTGATACGGTCAGTGTCTGACTCGTTGCATTGGATGTAAATCCAGCCTGTTCTTGTTCCTGTAACCACGTGATAGAGAAGTATTTAATACATATAACATTTATAAACATGTAGTTTTAATGTCAAGGGTGCTTCTGGAGTAGCTAGGTCAGCTGTTGCATGTGTGAGCTCGCAAACAATTCATGATTGACAGTGATTTGAAGCGATGGTGAAACTCCGACTTTACGATGACTTGGGAAGTAATAGTTGTTTATGTTATTCTAATCGCGGCAGTAATTCTGTTTGTCACAGATCGCGTGCGCACAGATATCGTCGGCATGCTGATTATTTCGATTCTTGGTTTGCTCGGTATCCTTGAGCCTAAGGAGCTATTGCAGGGCTTTAGTAATCAGGCCTTAGTGACTATTGCGGCAATGTTTGTGCTGAGTGCTGCCTTGATGCGTAGTGGCTTGGTGGCGGCTCTTGGGGGCAAGCTGACGGATTTATCAAAAGGTAGCCCACTGAGGTTCTTGGCACTTTCCTTGTTTGCCGTGTGTTTCATGTCGGCATTCATCAATAATACTCCGGTTGTGGTGGTCTTCATTCCAGCAGTATTGACGGTATGCAGTCGGCTAGGGCAAAGCCCCTCGAAGTTTTTGATGCCAATATCTTTCGCCTCGATGCTGGGGGGTAGTGCTACTTTGATCGGAACCTCGTCTAATATTCTGGTCTCATCCTTATCTGCTGAGGCTGGTTATGGGGAGATTGGTATGTTTGAATTTACCGTGTTGGGCGGGGTGATTGTGGTAGTTGGAATGCTTTATTTGATTTTGTTTTCGCAACGCCTGCTTCCTGCACGCACTACTATCGCGTCAACACTCTCTGCCGATGATGTCAAAGAATACATCACGCAAGTAAAGATTGGCGCTGACTCGCATCTGGTGGGCAAGAAGTTCCAGGAGACTCCGTTGGCTAATGCAGGTGTGCGGGTGGCTGAATTGATCCGTGGTGAGCGTGTTCAGCGCCTGGAGAAAGATAATGAGTTGGAAGAGGGGGATATTTTACTTATTCGCGGAGACCTCAATAAGATTCTTGAGCTAGAACGTGAGCATGACATCAGAATATCAACGGATGCGGATGCGGGGGACGCTCGGGATGCTGAGGTGAAGCGGGTGGAGATGACGGTCTTTGAATTGATGGTAGCTCCTGATTCGCCTCTGATAGGTAGGACAGCTCAGGATATTCGTTTTCGTGAGGATTATGGAGTGTCGGTGTTCGCACTGCAGCGGCGTGGACGTCACCACCAACGTGATATTACCGATTTAGAATTGCGCATGGGGGATATCCTTTTGGTGCGGGGCACGATGGAGGCTCTCGCTAAATTACGCAGCTATCGTGAGTTTATTCTCCTCGAGGGGGTGCACGATCAGGTCATAGAGAGGCACAAAGCTCCCCTTGCTATGGGTACGATATTGGCCATTGTTGGGCTGGCTGCATTCGGTGTTTTTCCGATCAGTGTCCTAGCCCTAACTGGTGCCGCTCTGATGGTGATGATGAAAATCCTAACCCCTCGCGATGCCTATCGCTCAATCGATTGGCCGGTGTTGGTTCTTATCGCTGGAATGATTGCACTAGGCAATGCAATGGGGAAAACTGGCGCGCTTGACCTTGCAGCGACAGGATTGATAGGCACAGTGGGCCAGCTAGGACCGCATGTGACTTTGTGGATTTTCTACTTTATGACCGCAGCACTGAGCTTGCTGATACTTAATAAGCCAGCCGCCGTATTGTGCACGCCCTTGGGTATCTTGCTGGCAACGCAACTAGGCGTTGATGGTAAGCCTTTTATCATGGCTGTGGCCTTTGCTGCCTCGACGGCAATGGCGACACCGATGGGTTATCAAACGAATCTACTGGTCTATGGGCCTGGGGGATACAACTATAAGGATTTCGTGTATTTTGGTTTGCCGCTCAATGTCCTCATTGGGGTGATTGCTTGTTGGCTCATTCCTCTGATATGGCCATTTTGAGTAATTGTTCGTGATGAATAAGAAGCGTTATTGAAAATTAGAAATTGGAAATTGGATTTCTGCTCGAGCCGTAGTAAGTTTGGTAACAATGTTACAATTTATCGGACAAGGAGGCCCTTTTGCCTATGCGTTGGCACTTTTAGCGTTTGTGAGTTTATTGCTTATTTTTGAGCGGATATTCTTTTTTCAGAGAGTTAAAATAAACGTTGGTGATTTACTGTTAGGACTGGCGAATCATGTGAGAAAAGGAGCGTTTGCTGAGGCTCTACATGAAGCGGCTAGAGCGCCAGGGCCAACGGCGCGCGTGGCGCACGCTATCCTCATGCGTAAAAACCTTCCTCGTCGCGATTTGCGTGACGTGGCAAACGAGGCGGGTCAGTTGGAGGTGCCACGAATGGAGAGGAATCTGAGAGCGCTATACGGTATAGCTTTGATCGCTCCATTAGTGGGTATGTTGGGAACGGTCAGCGGTTTGGCTAAGACGTTCATGGAAATGAACAAAGAAATGGGGTTTGCTTCTGCAGCTGAGATGTCAGGTGGTGTTTATGAGAGTCTGGTGACGACGGCATTGGGACTTTCTATCGCGATCCCAGTTTATCTTTTTTACTTATTTTTCTACGGTCGCGTAAAGCGTATGGTTCACCGCATTGAGCGAACCGGTGTCGAGATGGTTAATATTATTTGTGATGCTCGTGAGCAGTCTGAAATTGTTTCTTTCAGAAAGGAAGCCGATGAGATTTCTGGTAAAAAGAAAACAAAAAGCGATCAATGAAGCTTGAGATGACATTGCCGGCGAGACCCGGATTTCTACATATGCTTCCCGGGCTTGATATGATCGCTTTGATTCTCATGTTCCCATTGTTGGGGCCATCGTTTGTGCAGCAGACGGGTATCGATGTGCAGGTGCATGAGTCTCCTTGGCGCTATGAGCAGATGGATAATCCTATTGTGGTTACTCTGGGTGCCACGGTAGGGGATCAAGTGGTGCCTGTTTGGATAAATAAGAATGAAATATCTTTGGCTGAACTTGAGGTCGCTATTGAGGCTCTTCGATCTGAAGAGGGGGGAGATGCGATAACGACAGTAGTGATAAGATCAGATGTTTCTGTGCCGAGTGGTATTGAGAAGCAAGTGGTGAACCGTGTGATTAAACTTGGCCTCAAATGTGGACTGGTTGGCAGGCCAATGGGGCAAGGTCAATAGGGCTCTATGAGGTTAACTTACTGAACAGCAATTGAAGTTAAACAAAGATGTATTTTATCCGCAACAAGAAGCATAGACGAGACCAAGATGCTGGGCTTATCTTTCATTGGCGTGGTTTCAGAAGACACCATTCAGGCAAATTGATAGGGTTGTTGTTTGCTTGTCTTTTTTTTGCTTTTTCGGTCTATGCAGTAAAAGTGGAGACAATGCGTTCACCACTTCAGTCAAAGCGAGAAGGGGCTGTGATTATGCTTAGTCCCAATGACCCAGTAGTGCGAAACTTATTACTGCAAGTGGAGAACAAGTCTCCGTTTCCATCGAGATGGGACCCTGCTATAGATGATGAAGTGAATCGCAGAATTTCTTCCGCGAGAGATGAACTTGATGGAGAGCTATGGCGTTATCAAATGCAACTTCAGCCGTTACCTACCATAGATCGTTCGCCAAGTTTGACCTCCATTACGCAATCGGCCAGTGAGCTTTTTGATGTCATGCCAAATCATTGGCAAGAGTTTGCTCCAAAAGAGGGCTTTGTGGCACCTGAGCCTCCAGTCATTCAAGTCAGGGTGGTGGCTAGTCAGCAAATAAAATCAAGAATTGTGGGCAACAAGCTGGAGTTGCCTAACAAATTAGTTGTTGATGAGGGCTACGGGCAAATATTTCGTTTCCAAATTGCACTTGATGCTGCTGGATATGTGAGTAACTGCACGCCGCTTCCGGGTGGTACTGTCGATTCGGTAAAGATCACAGACCGGCAGCGAAATTTGGCTGCTTGGTTGCGTGCACAGCGTTTCAGTGATGGTGGTAAAGAAGCGGCGGCGATGGTGGTTGGCCAATTGGAGCTACAAATTGAAGCACTCGTCCGATGATTGAGCTTACTTTGGAAGAGTTAGCCCTCTGGCTTTTGGGGGTTCCACTTCTAGGCATCGGCTTCGCTGTATTTTTAGCCCACCTCAATCGACGTGGGCGAATTCGTCTCCGAAAGAGAGAGATCGTGACTTGCCGTGTCTGTGGCCACATCTACAAAGACAAGTCGAGGGATGCTCACCCATTGTGCCCTGAATGTGGCCGTGCTAATGATCGTGGTGCGCCACGCCGTCTGGGCTAATAATGGTTTGTTATCAGTGCTTGCACTCTAGGAGATCTATACAATAATAGAGGCTCGTAACGTTCTTTGGCTGAGCCATTCGTGCTTGTCATCACATCATGTTACCTATGTTAATACACATCACAATTATATGAACGATCGCAGAGTTGTTATCACCGGAATTGGAGTGCTCAGTCCATTGGGGAATGATTTACAAAACACGTGGGAGGGCTTGAAAGCAGGAAAGAGTGGTATCGGCCCAGTCACACTGACTGACCCAGAGCCTTACCCATGCAAGATAGCGGGTGAGGTCAAAGATTTTGATCCTGCACCATGGTTTAATAATCCTAAAGACGCCAGACGTTGTGATCGCTATGCGCAGTTCGCTATCGCGGCCTCCAAAATGGCGATCAATGACTCAGGTATTGATGATGAGGGTATTGATCGAAATCGTGTCGGTGTGATGGTAGGTAGTGGTATCGGGGGCTTGGGAACTTTAGAGAATGAGCACACTAAGTTACTCAATCGTGGAGCATCTCGCGTATCGCCTTTTGTAATCCCAATGATGATATCAAACATCGGTAGCGGCATTCTCTCTATGGAATACGGTTTTGGTGGACCTAATATGGTGATAGTAACCGCGTGCGCTACCTCAAATCACAATATTGGTGAGGCATGGAGGATGATTAAGTTTGGTGATGCAGACGCCTTTGTTTGCGGAGGTGCTGAAGCAACCATTCTACCGATGGGACTGTCAGGATTTAGTAACATGAAGGCGCTGAGTACTCGTAACGATGAGCCAGAGCGCGCCTCACGTCCATTCGACACGGGCCGAGATGGTTTTGTCATGGGCGAGGGGGCTGGAGTGGTCGTGATCGAAGAGTATGAGCATGCTAAAAAACGTGGAGCAACGATCTATGCTGAGCTGGCCGGTTACGGTGTCAGTGGTGATGCTTACCACATGACTTCGCCACATCCTGAAGGTCTCGGTGCGGCACGTTGTATGGACATGGCTTTGGGGCACGCTAAGATGAATGCTGACGAAGTGACTTATGTTAATGCTCACGGCACATCAACGCCAATGGGTGATATTTGTGAGTCGAAGGCGATCAAGAAAAGCTTTGGTAATCATGCCAAAGACGGACTCATTGTCAGCTCGACGAAATCTATGACTGGGCACTTGCTCGGTGCTGCTGGTGGTGTTGAGCTAGCGGCCTGTTTGATGGCGATGAAGGAGAATGTTATTCCTCCAACGATCAATCTCGAGGACCAAGATCCAGAATGTGATCTGGATTACACCCCGAACGTTGCGCGTGAAGTCGAGGTGAAAAGTGCCTTGAGCAATTCCTTTGGCTTTGGCGGTCATAATGCGTCATTGCTAGTGCGCGAGCTTGATTAATGGAACACATCTACCAGCGTCACGCTCAGTTTGCCGATACCGATGCGGCAGGTGTCGTACACTTTGCAAAAATCCTTTGTTATGCAGAGGAGGCTGAACATGATTTGTTAGCTAAGCTCAATATTCCATTGTTAGCAGATGGTGGTTGGCCACGGGTTAAGCTGAGTTGCGAATACACAAAGCCTGTGCAAGCTGGCGACCTTGTCCATGTTGCGATATCGCCGAGCCAATTAGGAACCAGCTCTATCGTATGGAGGTTCTCAATGACTAGTAATGGTAACGAGGTTGCCAACGGTGAAATGAAAACCGTAAGAGTCGACGCGACAGGTAAGCCAAGTCCACTGGAAGAGAGTTGGCTCGATGCGCTCGGTAGCTAGATAACCAGACAACATCGCCAAGTGTCGCGGCTATTTGCTGAGTAGTTCAATCAACATGGCCATCGTCGTGTGGTATGAAATCGTCAGGCTTTTAGCAGAGATGAGATCAAGGTCGTCGCCTGACTGGTGCCACCAATGAGAATGATTGAAGTCTGCACCGATGATGTCGATGGTCGGCACACCAGCTTTGTTGAGGTAAAGGTGGTCATCAATGATGTTGCCCTGGGCTATGCTGTAGTGCTTTTCGTATCCATTTAAGGATGCTGCATCAAGGAGTGCTTTGTAGAGTGTGCGATCGGTGTCTGCTGGTACGGCGATTTTTAAGTTCTTGTGACCTATCATATCGAGAACAATGCCGAAGGTCGGTTTTGGTTGACGATCGTAAAGTGACAGGGCGTAGGCCCTGCTGCCATAGAGGCCGTCTGTGGGGGTGATGTTTTCGCCGAATGCCTCCTCGCCATCGAAGAATACAATTTCTAACTGCTTGGCGAGCTCAGGATGATTTTTGCCGAGTTCAGTAGCCAGCTCAATGATGAGTGCGCATGCAGAGGCGGCATCATCAGCGCCCAAGAAGTTAGGAATGCCAGGGATGAGCTTGGAATCGAGATGGGCGCCGAGGATGCCCTTGGTGTTTATCGCCTTCAGATCATCAAGTGTTTCAAGCTTATCGACATCGTAGCGAGCGATTAAGTTAACGAATGTTTTGTCGCCAAGCGGGGTATTTCTTACCACTGCCTGGCTCATCGTACTCCAGCCGTGTTGGGCGAGTTGTTTTGAGATATATTGTTGAGCTTTCTTCAGCCCCTCAGAATCAGCTGGACGAGGTCCGCAGGCAAGTAGGCCCTCAGTATGAGCATAGGCTGCCTTACCATGGCGATCTACCGGGTTGCTGATCTGCTTGAATGTGAGTATGCCTCCGAAGGCAACAAGAATAAGAACGAGTGGGAGTGGGATTTTTATTTTCACGTTCTGTGGAGGAATACTGTCAGGGCCAATAGCGAACAGAATCCAGTGATCTAGGTTGGCTACCGGGTGCTTGCTTGGTGCCGCAGGGGCAGGTCACTAGAGTTGAATACCCAGTAGGTCGAGTATGCGCTGGAGATCGTCATTGCCATAGTAGGTGAGCTCTATTTTCCCTTTTTTGGGGCTGTGTTTCATTTTCACCTCCGTGGCAAAGCGTTCCCTTAAGGTGTCTTGAATCTGAGCAATCACAGCATTGGCCTCATCGCTTCCGCTGCTATTTTCGTTGCTGCTGGTCTGGTTGGATTTTTTCTCGGGGGCAAGCATCGCTTTGGCGAGTCGCTCTGCTGCACGCACGGTAAGTGACTTCTTGAGAATTTGGTCTGCGACGAGGCGTTGGGTTGCATCATCCTTGATCGACAAGATTGCTTTCGCGTGACCCACGCTGAGACGCGCCTGCGCCACGTGGTCTCTGACTTCCGGATCAAGCTCCATGAGGCGCATCGCATTGGCAACCGTGGCGCGTGACTTGCCGACACGCTTGGCGATGATGTCTTGCTTGATACCGAAATCTTTCGCTAATTGAACATAGCCTTGGGCTTCCTCGATAGGGTTGAGGTCCTTGCGCTGAATGTTCTCGATCAGAGCCATCTCAAGAACTTCCTGATCGCTCGCCTCGCGAATGACAATGGGTACTTCTGTTAGTCCGAGTGCTTTCGATGCTCGCCAGCGGCGTTCTCCTGCGATGAGCTCCATGTTGCCGCTGACTTCACGGACAATCAGAGGCTGGATAATGCCGTGTTGACTGATGGAGTCTTTAAGCTCGTCGAGCTGACCTTGGATAAAGTGCTTACGCGGCTGCAGTGGGCTGGGGACAACGCTATCAATAGGTACAAATGAGTCAGCTGGCGGGGCATCTTTTTTTGATGGGTTGAGATCTCCACCGGCTTGCTGTTTGATCAGCGCGCCTAATCCTTTTCCTAATGCCTTTTTCGCCATAGCAAGAGCATAGGCGTAATCTTGTTGATTTTGCAAAGACGATTTTCCAAGTTTTTTAGAAAATTAGATAAGAGAAATTAACTATACCCAATGGCAATTAGTTAGCATCTGCTGAATGGCAATCGGTCGGGCACTTTCAGTAGCACTTAGCCATGGCTTGACTTTCGTCTCGCAAGCGGGAATGAATGTGGGGCGCAGGATGCAAATACTGGGCAGGGTAAGATGAACACATACTTTCACATAATTATAGCTGTCATGGTCATATGCGCCGCACGTGTAGATGCGCAGCGTGTAGATGTTGGCCCAGTAATAGCTGAGCAGGCTCAATCTGCAGTGCAGAAAATGGGGGTAGAGCTCATGCGTGGTAATTTCAAATACAGCCTAGAGCGTATGTATCCACGCTGGAAGCGGCGGCTAGCCAAGCGTATAGGAAGCAAGGAAGACTTAGAGGCGCAGTTGGCTACGGGAGATCAACAAAGGGTAAAGATGGGTTTAGTTGTGAGCAGTTACCGCGCAGATAAACCAACTGCTTTTTTTGATGTTTGGAGGGCGAAGAAAGTCGACCCTGATTCTGGCAAGCTATCGCTCGACGAGGATGGGCGTGAAGTTGTGGTAAGTCATTGGCTAGCGGTAGTGCCAACCACGACACAGGTGAAGGTGCCTGACCCGCAACAAGGAGGCAGGATGAGAACGCTCGAAGAAAAGAGCTACGCCATTGCCATCGCCGAGAAAGGCTCTAATGAGTGGTATTTCCTTACCGGGATGAAGCCAAGCATCCAAGATTTGCGAAGCTTGTTCCCCTCATTGCCTATCGATAGGAATGAGCTAGGGCTGCCTGAATCGAGTGCCCGCGAGATTAAGTAACTACACACCATCACCTATTTTACTATGTCGAAACAAAAGAAGCTTGAGCGGGAGGCCAAGCTGGTTCGTAAATTCAAGAAACTCTACAAGCGTGCCCAGAGTGACTGGTGTGAGGTGCGTGGCTCTGAAATTCATGGCAGGGGAGTGTATGCAACTCAGGACATTCCTAAAGAGACCGAAGTGATCGAGTATGTTGGTGAGCCCGTTAATAAGGAGATCAGCGAAGATCGTGCCTGGGACCAGTATGCGAGGCATGAAGAGCATGGTGATGCTGCAGTCTACATATTCACTTTAGACGAGCAGTGGGATATCGATGGCAACGTGCCGTGGAACACAGCTCGACTGATCAATCACTCCTGTGATCCGAACTGTGAGGCGTGGATCATTGGGCGTCGTGTTTATATTTACTCCCTACGCGAGATCAGAAAAGGAGAGGAGCTTACTTTCGACTATGGCTTTGACATCGAATGCTTCGAGGATCATCCATGCCGCTGTGGCAGTGCGAACTGCATCGGCTACATCGTCAATCAAGACCAATGGCCAGAACTTCGCAAGCGCTTGGCTTCTGCGGGGCAAGCTCAGTAATTTATCACATCCACTCATCATTCTCTCAAGTAATCATCATGACCTATTCCGCTAAGCTCGCTCGACGCATCGAATCTGTAGGCTCCCGCCTCTGCGTGGGCATCGACCCAAGACCTGAGCTCTCGGGTGGTATTGATGCCGTTCCCGAGTATCTGAAACGCATTGTTGGTGAGACGGCCGAATATGCGGCGGCTTACAAACCCAACATGGCTTACTTTGAAGCGATGGGCATACGCGGTATCGAGATGCTCGAGGAGATGCTCCAGCAGATGCCGGATGAAGTGCCGGTGATCCTCGATGCGAAACGATCAGACATTGGTGAGACGCAGAAGTATTACGCCAAGTCCTATTTTGAGAATTGGAATGTGGACGCGGTCACACTGAACCCTTTCCTTGGTTATGATTCGATCGAGCCTTTTCTTAATTGGGAGGGCAAGGGCATCTACCTGCTCGCGGTGACCTCCAATGCTGGCAGTGCTGACTTCCAACGCCAGAAGCTGGCCGATGGTCGCTTCGTCTTTGAGCTGGTGCAGCAACTCGGCAAGCGAGCTGCCGATGAAGATCGTGCCACTGACGTTGGTTATGTGGTGGGGCTCACCAATGCCAGTGAAGAAGTTCTCGACCGTATTGTTGATAGTCCACTACTCATTCCTGGGCTTGGTGCCCAAGGAGGGGATCTCGCTAGCCTGCAAGGTCGAGCCAGAACGGCACCCGATGTGGTCAACGTCTCACGTGGTATTAGCTATGCCGAGCCGGAGAAATCATTCTCGCAAAAAGCGAGAGAGTGGGGCGAGCAGCTTTCGATTTGATGTTGGATTTTTTGGACTTTGGTGGCTTGTCTCTCGTTGGGTAGACCAAAAATCAGCTATTTACCCAGTGGGGTGGTAAATACCTGCGCTACCTAAAAAAACGTTAATTAAGATTACTTAACAAAATACTTGTTAATTGTGGTATTTTTGTCATTATCCTTCTTGTCAGGGGTGATCTTAATTCTTATTAAGTGTCTCATCTAGCGGTTCTGGTTACCGCAGGTGAGTAGCTCACCTCCAACAAACCAACCCAAATAAACAATACAAACTATGAAAAAAACAATTGCAATTAC
>ENA-UZWU01004178-UZWU01004178.1-metagenome-genome-assembly--contig:-Day-4--1m-contig-4178_pt1 | contig 55296 bp, 34 predicted proteins | sample MGYA00260345_ERZ794905 | MGnify/ENA metagenome assembly ERZ794905
GTCTAGATCTCTGAATAGGCATATTAATAATACCCTCTAATCGTAATTTTTCTTTTTTTAATAAAGAAGCATTGGTCATTGTAAAGTAAGATGGATGTAAACCCACTAAGGCATAATCTACCATCTCTTTAATTAACAATCTAAATTTATTTTTTGATGCAGAAACATTTGTATCAAAAGTGGTATAATCGCCAATTAAAAAAAAGAAAATAGTTTTAATGTTTTTTTCTTTTCTGATGTTTATAATTTGCTCAAAAGTATCAAAAGGATCTCTCTTAATATTTAATGCAACGGCAAATCGATTCCATACATTTACAAGTTTAAAAAACAATAAATCCTTAAAAAAACCACCCACTCTTCTTACAAAACTTTTGTATTTGTATGCATAGGCATTGTCTATATCTACAGTAGAAATAAATTCATATTTCCGTTGTTTATATTCATAATCAGGAAACCTTTCTTTTAAAGCCTCTAACAATTTATATGCCCAAATATCTACCACTGGTTTTTCTAAGAAACGGTATTTAAATGCCAAACTCTGCTCTGCTGTATAGCGACCATGTTTGTCTTTTACATGAGGTAGATATTCTTCGTATCTAGAAATCAGATAAAAACTTGCCGCAAAAATATCGAATGGAATGGCTGATTTTCCTCCTGCTTTAAAAAAACAAGGAATATCATCCCAGTTCTGAATCACCATTTCCATATCGTTTACACCTTGCTCAAATAATAAGTCGTTACTTTTTACAAAAAACTCATTGCCCAATGGTGTTTTAGTATACGTCATTTTAGGACCGTTATGCGCAACAAACTCCTCTATCTTAGAGGTGAAATCTACAGAAATTAATAAGGTTCTTGTAAAAATATGCTTAAAGATATAACGAACTCGCGGTGTAATTTTATGTGAATAAATTAATAGCATATCATGAATTATGTGTTTACAGCTTGGGCTTTAAAATTGTTATAAAACACCATCATCCGCAAAGCTAAAATACACTTTTTCGGTAATTATTAAATGATCTAATAGTTTTATATCTAAAGTGCAACCTGCTTCTTTAATTTTTTGAGTAAGTTGCTTGTCTGCAGTACTTGGCTGTAATTTTCCGGATGGATGATTATGGCACACAATTATTCCCACAGAAGCTAGTTCTAATGCTCTTTTAAACAACAATCTAACATCAACAATAGTGGCTGTTAAACCCCCTTTACTTATCTGACTTTTTGCCAATACTTTGTTTGAATTGTTTAAAAATAACACCCAAAATTCTTCATGTTCTAAATCGCCAATAACGGGTTGCATTAAATTAAAAACATCTTTACTACTGGTAATTCTTGGTTTCTCTAAAGCAATTTCTAACTGACGTCTTTTTCCGATCTCTAAAGCCGTAATGATAGCAATTGCTTTTGCAGCTCCAATACCTTTAAAAGTTATTAATTTTTCTACGGATAACTTAGCAAGTTCATTTATGTTACCGCTTACAGATTGTAAAATTCTTTTAGAAAGTGCAACTGCACTTTCTTGTCTGTTACCAGAACCAATAAGAATTGCAATTAATTCTGCATCAGAAAGCGATGTTTTGCCCTTTGCCAACAACTTTTCTCTTGGCCTATCATCTTGCGCCCAAGCCTTAATAGTTAACTTTTCCATTTTCTTTTTTTTCTAAAAATACGAAAATGGAAATTAACTATTTAATTGTTTATAGCACTGATTTAAAGTTCATAAAAACGTTTCCCTTTTATATCTAAAAGTGAAAAAAAAAGTCATTTAAAAATAGCTATAATTGGTTTAAAAAATCTCTATACTGTTCGTTGTTTGGATACAAATCAATTAAACGATATACAATATTCTTTGCTTTTTCTTTTTGTGCTGTTTTATTGTATACATAAGCTAAAACATATAATAGCCCTTCATTATCAGGTGCTACTTTTAATCCAGAAATAATAACTTTTTCTGCGTTTTTATAATCTTGTTTTTTATCATAAAGTAACCCTAAATTATAATATACACGTATATTTTCTGGCATTATTTTCACTGCTTTATTTAACTGAGCTATTGCATCATCAATTCTATTTAATTCTGCATACATTAAGGCAAGTGAATAAAAAGCAGGCCCATATTGTGGCTCTTGATCAATTACAATTTTAAATGTTTCTTCTGCTTTTACATATTGCTTATTATTATAATATAAAGTAGCTAAATTTACTCTTACTTGATTGTTATTATTATCAATAGTTAAAGCACTCTCATAACTTTCAATTCCTTTTTTAAGATTACCAGTTTTAATAGCGTAATTACCTTTTTTAATTCTTGTTCCTACAAAATCAGCATTTGTTTTTAAATGTAAGAAAAATTCTTTTTTTACATTTTGATAACTCTCTTTATAAACTTCAGGAATTTCAGTTTCAGGCATTCCTCCTAAACCAAAAAATGCTTTTACTCGAATACTTCTTTTTGGGTCTTCTAATAGTGGTAAAAAATAAGAAGTATAATCTGTAGAGTTTACGCCACTTAAAATATCTACACTAGCTCCTCTTACCAAAGCAGATTCATCACTTAAAAGTGATATATATTGTTCTACAAAATTCTGAGCATTGTAATTTGATAATATTTTAGTTGCAGAAGCTCTAACAATTTCTGGTTGATGTTTATCATTCATTAATTCAATTAACCCCTCATGTCCATTTGGTTGCATTGTAATACCTGGCGCTAACTTTTCTGAGAAATGAATAGAATCTACCTCACCAAATAATTTTGTAAAATTCTTTGCTGCCCAAACATCATCTTTATCTTTATGACAACCTGCACATGCATTTGGCGTACCATATTTTAAGCTTAAATCTGGTCTTGGCACCCTAAAACTATGATCTCTTCTAAAATCATTACCCATATAAATTCTTCCTGGCATATGACAGTTTATACATTTTGAAGACGCTGTATTTTGTGGATGAAAATGATGTTTTGGAGTATCGTATTTTTCTGGAACATGACATTGTGCACACAATTTATTTCCATCAAACTTTAGTTTTAATGAATGTGCATCATGACAATTGGTGCAAGTAACACCATTTTGATACATTTTACTTTGTACAAAAGAACCATAAACATAAACCTCATCTAAAATTTGTCCATCCGCTTGATATAATCTCTCCTCTAATAATTGAGGATAATAATGATCTAACATTGTTCCTTCAAAATTAAAAGCCTCAGAAAACTGTTCTCTTCTCATGTGACAACGCGCACATTGATCTACCAATTCTTTTGGTTTTGTTTTTGTTGTCATTTGAAAACTACCATTTGCAACATACTTCACCCCCATTTCTTCTACATCTGTAACGTGTTGTTTTCCAGAACCATGACATGCTTCGCAATTCACATTAATAATAGCAAACTTTGTATTATAACTATGCGTTTTCTCATCATAATTCTTTCTAACATTTGTAGAATGACAATCTGCACACATGTTATTCCAATTCAAACCTCCTCTAGACCAATGCAACCATTCTGAATGCACAACTTTAAAATCTGAATACAAATCAAACCATTTATTTTTAACAGAATCCCAGGCAGTTCTTAAACATTGGTAATGGCCGTCGGGAAACTGAACAATGTATTGTTGCAAAGGCGTTATTCCAAAAACATAAATAATTTTATAACTATGATTGTTACCATCAGGTCCTTCTGTATTTACATAAAAATCTTTTCCTTGTTTATAAAAACGCGAAGTAATACCTTGACTTGTAAATTTTTTATTATTAAAATTTGCTAAAACAGAAATACTATCAGCAATTTGCATTGCCTTGTCATGGTGAGAACCTTTCCATCTTTTAAATTCATCTTGATGGCATTCTTTACACTTTTGATCCCCTAAAAAATGACTGTCAGGAATTTTATCTCCCGAAAGAAAAACGCTTTTTTCTTGCTCTACCTCTATGTATTTAAGTTTTTTATTACATGAACAAAAAGAAATAATTAAGGTAAAAAGAACTAAAAATAATCGTTTTTTTAAAAAGCCAGAAGTGCATATATTTTTTAATTTCACGAAATGTGTTTTTTGTATAAATTTTAGCAGTAAAACTAAAGTTTCTTTTAACCATAAAAAAAGAAATAAAATTATTTTTTATCCTTTAGCACAAACTGAAAACTTCCTTTTATTTTCATTTCCATCAAAACTCTTTATATATTTGTTAGGTATTATTATATATCTAACTTATGAAAATTATCATAGCTGGCGCAGGAGACGTTGGCTTTCACTTGGCTAAACTGCTTTCTTACGAATCTCAAGACACGTATGTCATAGATTTTGATGGTGAAAAACTAGACTATATTAATAATCATTTAGATGTTATTACCAAAAAAGGAGATGCTACCTCTATAAAATTGCTAAAAGAAATAGGCGTAGATACAGCAGATTTATTAATAGCTGTTACCGATAGTCAAAACACTAATTTTACGATTTCTGTGATTGGCAAATCTTTAGGAGTTAAAAAAACAATTGCAAGAATAGACAATTCTGAATTTTTAAATGAATGTGAAGTTGATTTTAAACAATTTGGATTAGACTTTATGATTTCTCCTCAAGAGTTGGCTGCTAACGAAATTAAAATGCTATTAGATCAATCTTCGTTTAATGATACTGTAGCTTTTGAAAGTGGTGTTTTTAATGTAATGGGAACTCCTTTAACTTATAAATCTCCAATTTTAAATTTAACTGTAAAAGAGGCTTCAAAACGTTTTAGCGATATAGATTTTGTAACCATCGCAATAAAAAGACAAGGTGTTTCTCAAACTATTATTCCTAGAGGAGACACTATCTACCAGCTAGATGATCAAGTCTATTTTTGTGTACCCAACTATAGTATGCAAGACCTCTACCCTATTTTAGGTATCAAACAAATCAATATTAAAAATGTAATGATTCTTGGTGGTAGTAGTATCGGACAAAAAACAGCGCATAATCTTTGTAAAAATAATTTTAAAGTTAAATTAATAGAACAAAACAGAGAAAAAGCAGAACTTTTAGCGGAACAATTAAATGATACGTTGGTAATACATGGTGACGGAAGAGATTTAGAACTTTTAGAAGAAGAGAATATTAGAGAAACAGACGCTTTTATTGCGGTTACAGGAAATACCGAAGCGAATATAATGTCTTGTCTTGTGGCAAAATCTAAGGGTGTAAAAAAGACAGTTGCCTTGGTAGAAAACATGGATTATATTGATATTTCTCAAACAATCGGAATTCAATCTTTAATCAATAAAAAATTGATTGCTGCAAGTAATATTTTTAGACACATTAGAAAAGGTGCTGTTTTAGCCTTAGCAAATTTGCACAATATTGATGCTGAAGTTTTTGAATATGAAGTACAAAAAGGTGCAAAAGTAACAGAAAAACCAATAAAAGATTTGCGTTTTCCTAGAGAAGCCGTTTTTGGTGGTATTATTAGAAATGAAAAAGCAATAATGCCATCTGGAGATGTACAAATTGCAACGGGTGATAAAGTTATTATTTTCTGCCTGCCAGAAATAATAAGCACTGTTGAAAGATTATTTAAATAACAAAATGACTCCTTTAAACACCAAAATAATATTTAGATTTTTAGGTATTACAGCAATATTAAACAGCTTTTTTATGTTTATTGCGTATCCTTTTAGTGTTTATAACAATGAAAAGGCAAAATGGGGTATTTTAGGTGCCGGTATTGTTACTTTAATTATTGGGCTGCTACTTTATTTGTTTAACAAACCTAAAAGCACATATATCCATAAAAAGGAAGGGTACTTAATTGTAACTTTAGGTTGGTTAATCCTCTCTTTTACAGGCATGCTTCCCTATCTACTTTCTGGTACGATACCCGATATAAATAATGCTTTTTTCGAGACCATTTCTGGATATTCAACAACAGGGTCGTCCATACTAACAGATATCGAATCCATGCCAAAAGGAATTTTATTTTGGCGAAGTGCAACGCATTGGATTGGTGGTATGGGAATTATTGTTCTTACCATTGCAATTCTTCCTCTTTTAGGTATTGGAGGTATGCAGCTTTTTATGGCAGAAGCTCCAGGGCCATCTGCAGATAAATTACACCCAAGAATTACAGACACTGCTAAACGCTTGTATTTAATATACGTTACCCTAACATTTGCACAGTTTTTATTATTAAAGGTTGCGGGCATGACTTGGTTTGATGCCATAAACCATGCAATGGCAACCATGAGTACAGGAGGTTTTTCAACAAAAAACAACAGTGTAGCTTTCTATAACAACTTACCTTTTGTGCAATATATTATCATCTTTTTTATGTTAGTTGCAGGAACAAATTTTGTGTTAACTTATTTTGCCTTAAAAGGAAAAATCCAAAAAGTGTTTCAGAGTGAAGAGTTTAAGTATTACCTTTTCGGTATTATTATTGTAGCCTCCATAATTACATCAGTTGTTTATATCTATCAAGATCCAAACTTACATACTACCATTGCGCACCCTATGGTTTTTGGAAAATTAGAAAGTGCCATTAGACACTCACTCTTTATGGTAACTTCGGTGGTTACTACTACAGGTTTTGTTTCGGCAGATTTTACAATGTGGCATTTTTTTGCTACCGGTATTTTCTTTGCTTTATTTTTTACTGGTGGCTCTGCGGGTTCTACAAGTGGTGGTGTAAAAGTAGTAAGACATATTGTAATGCTTAAAAATAGTTTTTTAGAGTTTAAAAAAGCATTGCACCCTAACGCAATTATACCGGTAAGATATGATGGTAAGGCGGTAAATAAAACCATTGTTTTTAACATCCTTTCTTTCTTTATTATTTACATGCTTATTTTTGTATTGGCCTCTGTAATACTCACTTTTTTAGGACTAGATTTTGTATCTGCTTTAGGTGCAGCAGCCTCTTCGTTAGGTAATATTGGCCCTGCCATTGGTTCCGTGAGCCCGGTAGACAATTATGCTCATTTAAGTAATGCAGCAAAATGGTTCTGTTCCTTTTTAATGCTCATTGGCCGTTTAGAACTTTTTACAGTTCTTATTTTGTTTACGCCTTTCTTTTGGCGAAAGAACTAACAACCTAACCTACTTTTAAGCTGACAAACTTCACAATTTGTAAAAACTATATGTAGCCAAACCGCAGCTATTTTTTAGTGCATCAGTATTGTTTTTATATAAAGATAGTTATCAATTAAATAACGGGTACGCATGCAGTGTAAATTTATTGTACAATAAATACAAAAAAATTGTACAATTTTTTATAAAAAGTTGTACAATAAAATTTTAAAAGTTGTACAATTATTTTTTCCTTAATAAGGATGTAGTTATCTTTAAACCATTACTAAAATAAAAACCTTACATATCAGACATGGCCTTACGTTATAGAATTACAAAAAGAAGCAACAACATTGGCAACAAACAAAACTCTTATATTTTGCAAGCCGTTAATACAGGTACAATAGATATAGACACATTAAGTGAGCACATTAGCAGTGAGTGTACCTTGCACACTGTAGATGTAAAAGCAGTGTTAATGGCATTGGGTAAAAAGTTAGATTTTTATTTACAAGAAGGTAAAATTGTAGATATGGGCGATGTAGGTAAATTTAAAATGGGGTTTAAAGGCAGTGCAGCAGAAAAACCAGAATTATTAAGTGTTAAAAACATAAAAAAATTTCATATTAACTACCAACCGTCTTTAAAACTAAAAAGAAAATTAAAAGGACATATTGATGTGTTTAAAGAGGAACAAAAATAAACACACAAGCTAAAATAATATTGGGCTAGCTATTAGCACTGCATGCCACTAAAATCATTTTAAACATTGAACCAATAAATCTAAATAGTGTTATATTTCTGTAATACAATTTGGCAAATAGAAACTTTTACTCTTTTTATTTTATTTCTGCCACTCTTCTGGCCAGGTTGTACTACATATTTTTTGACCTACTTTTATTGGACTTAGCAAATTTAATTTCTAAATTTTACAGAAACGTAAAAATATTATTTAATTTTTAAGAATACATTATATTTCTGTTAAGTAGTATTTTAAGTTTTTTATTTATTAATTTATTTTGTAGATTTAGAACTTCAAAAAATTTAACAATCTAACAATGAAACAAAAAAACTTTTTTAAAATTGCTCTTTGCTTTTTACTAATTTCTACTCTTAGTTATGGACAAGACTGGACAGAAGATTTTGAAACACAAACCAGTAGTTCTTACGGCACATCTTCAATAACAATAAATGGTAGAGACTGGACCAGGAATTTTGCAGGTAATTTCAGTTATCCAGTTGGTAAAGGTATTTCACGAGGTTTCACAATTAACGATGATAAACCGAACGCACATATCACAACACCTGTATTAAATACTTGTGGTACAGTTTCTTTTAAATATGCTTATATAAATGGAAGTTCAGCTAATGTTTTTCAGTTGCAGATTTCTACTGATGGTTTAAATTTTAGCACTTTAGATACGCATACGCTAGGAGCTTCTGCAAATGAAAATTATATTAATTATTCTTACGATGTAAATAACTTATCCAGCACAGTTTTCATAAGAATCCTGAGTGATGATCAGAATGCACACCTAGTTATTGATGATTTTTCAGTAACTAGCTATAGTACGACAGCTGCAGGAATTTCTTTAGGATCAGTCTCAGGAAATACTAATGAATCTGGAACAACTGCAACATTTACAGCTGTTTTGTTAAATGTGGCACCTACTACCGATGTTGTTTTAAATATTTCTAGTAGTGACAATGGAGAGGTAACTATCTCACCATCAACACTTACTTTTACAAATGGTGATTGGGATACCCCACAAACAATAACTGCAACCGGTATAGATGATGCTATTGAAGATGGTGATATAAATGTTGTTATAACAGCTTCTGTTGTTGATGCCTCATCAGACGATACTTATGATAGTGTTGATGATGTTACAACTACAGTTACTAATGAAGACGATGATTTACCGCAAATTATGATTTCTGAAATTATGTACAATACACCAAGCACTGATGACGAATGGATAGAAATTTACAATGGAAATGGATCTGATGTTGATATTTCTGGCTGGATGTTAGCATACAATGGAAAAACATTTACATTTCCAGCATCCACGACAATAACTAATGGTGATTATTTAACAATTGCTGTAGGAAGTAACGGAGATGGTACTTACAATAATGACAGTCCGTTTACACCAGACTTTCATAATTTAAGTGGTGCGACTTCTAATGCCGATGTTAAAACCACTAATGATAGTAATAATTTAAGTAATACTGGTGGAACAATTACTTTACAGAACAGCAGTGGATCAACTATTGACACTGTAAACTACAATAAAAGCGATAATCCAGATACAAATGGAAAAGGTCCTAGTTTTGAAATTGAAGAAACTATACTAGACAATTCTGTTACAAGTAGCAACTGGCGATCAAGTGTTGCAGATGGAGGATCTCCTGGAAGAATAAGCTCAACGGTTTGGTCTGGTGCTACCGACACTGATTGGAACAAGGCTTCCAACTGGATTTATGATAATATTCCAGTTGCCACGCAAGATGTAGCAATACCTAAAGATTTAACTAATTACCCGATAGCCTCAAATGCGGTCACTGTTAATTCAGTTACAATACTCTCAGGAGCATCTTTAATTGCACAATCTACTTTTTCTGGAACGATTATCTGCAACCGAAGGGTACAAAAAAATCAATGGCATTTAGTATCAAGCCCAGTTTCCGGTGAAACATACGACGATGCTTATGTTGCTGCAAATCTTTTAGCCGTTAATGGCACAAATAACGCTATTAGCACTTATGTATCTGCAAATGACAGCTGGTCTTATATGCAAACTGGCGATGCCGCTGCTAATTTTAATGCAGGTCAAGGATATTCTCTGCGTAGAATAACAGATCAAAGTGCAGGAAACGTCTCTTTTACAGGAACTCTAAATACCGAAAGTGTGGAGACTTCTTCTCTTGCAGCTGGGTTTAATTTATTAGGTAATCCTTATACATCTTTTGTAAATAGCGCAACGTTTTTAGGAGCTACAACTAGTTCTAATCTAGATCAATCTCAAATTTGGTTATGGAATGGAGCTACTGGTATGTATGAGGTTAAAACATCTGGAGATGCTTGGGTATTGTCTCCTGGACAAGGTTTCTTTGTAAATGCTACTTCAGCAGGAACAGTTACTTTTGATGAAAGTAATCAAGCTGCAACAGGTGATTCTTTTAAAAAGAGTGAAAAAACTGAAGTGAAGTTACTATTATCAGATGGTGAAAACAATCGTTTTGCAAAACTTAATTTTGGTGATAATTTTAACAAGGGTTATGACTATGGTTGGGAAGGAGAAACCTTCGGAGGAATTCCAAACTCTTTATCAATTTTTACATCTTTAGTAGATGATAATGTTGGTAAAAGATACCAAGTACAATCTTTACCAAACTCAGATTATGAAAGTATGATTGTTCCTATGGGTATTACTGCAGATGCGGGTAAAGAAATTACTTTTTCTGCTGAAGCTATGAATTTACCTGACGGTATTAAAGTATTTTTAGAAGACAAAGTTAATAATACTTTTACACGTTTAGATGAGGCTAGTGCAACGTACCAAATTACTATAGACGGTGCTATAGATGGCGTTGGGCGTTTTTATATACATACATCCCAAAATGCTTTATCTATTGATAATGTAGCATTAAATAGTGTAAATATTTTTAAAGCAACTGCTAATACATTAAGAGTAACAGGTTTACAACAAGGTAAAGCCTCTTTATCTTTATTTAATATTTTAGGGAAAAAAGTTATGAATACTTCTTTTGAAGCTACTGCGAATAAAGATATTTATTTACCTAAATTAGCAAAAGGTATTTATTTTGCACAAGTGCAAACAGCAGCAGGTAAATTAAGTAAGAAAATCATAATAGAATAAATAACGAGCGTTTTAAAGAAGATAGATCATGAAAAACAAGATAGATAAAAATCAAGAAGAAATTACTCGTAAAGATGCAATTAAAAAGATTGGAAATTACGGTAAATATGCAGCTTTAACTGCATTGGGTACATACCTAGTATTAAGTCCACAAAAAGCACAAGCTGCTTCGCCAGAAACTCCTGGAACTGGATTTTAATACATCTTTTAAAATTATATATAAACGCCTCATTTTATGAGGCGTTTTTTGTTCGTAATACATTTAAAATAAGTACTTTTATTTTTTATGAATAGCAAAACCAACATCTTATATAAAACCACTGAAAACAAGACGATTACTTGGTTTGAAAGTAGTAACAAATATCTCATTTTAGAGCATACAACCGCTGATATTCTAAAAAGTCTGAACAAAGGAATCTCTGTAAATAAAATTGCAGAAGACTTGTCTAAAAAGCTGTCTGTTCCTGTTGATGCGACGATTGATTTTATCAAAAACCTAGAAAAAAAAATTTACGGAGCCAAAGAGAAGAATGAAACAGAGGAAATTATTGATTATAAAGATATAAAAGTTCCAAAATCATTCAAGTTTATAAAATACTACAAGGTTAATAATGTTGTTTTTAAAATATCTTATTTAAGTGAAAAAGAGCTGTCTCTTGTGCATCCTAAGTTTGCACATTTGGTAAATGAAGAGGTAGTAAATTTCGATTTTGAGTTTGACGTATTTATTAATAATGATGTTATTTTTCTGTTTGTTGATAAAAAACAAATTGGATCTTGGAATAACAAAAACATTCATTATTTTCAAGGCAAGTTTTCTATGGAGTTCATTCAGAAGATTCATCAAAAAGATGAAAATGAATGGATGGGTGTTTTTCATGCCTCTGCTGTCAGTAATGAAAAAAAATCAATACTATTCTTGGGGGATTCTGGGAATGGAAAGAGTACATCATTAGCACTCTTGCAAGCACATGGCTTTACTTGTTTAGCAGATGATTTTGTACCTATAGATATTGAGAAAAGGGAAGTCTATAGTTTCCCGGCGTGCATATCTATAAAAAAGAGTAGCTTAGAAACATTACTACCTATTTACCCTGAATTAGAAACTACAGCAGAATACAATTTTACACGATTAAATAAAATTGTACGTTATTTAAAGCCCAACAATAACAATTACTTTTCTCACTTACCTTGTAATGATTTAGTATTTATTAAATACGTAAAAGATTCAGATTTAAGTTGTAAAAAAATAGCTAAAATTGATGCCTTTCAGCAATTAATTCCGGATTCTTGGTTATCACCCAAAAAAGAAAACGCTCAAATATTTTTAGATTGGTTTGCCTCCCTTAATTGTTATCAATTAACCTATTCTAAGAATGAAGAAATGCTAAAAACGGTTTCTAAAATTTTTGATAATGACTTATAAAGAAACTCTTTTTTTTGTAGCTAAATGTTTGACTATTTCTTTAGAGGACGAAAATAAAAAAGAAATTGAGAACCAACTAAAAACAACTGAAGTAGCTTGGGAAGCTGTTGTAAAAGCAAGTACTGCAAACTATGTTTTACCTGCTTTGTATTGCAACCTAAAAAGAGCTAGTTTTCTCCATTATTTACCAAATGATTTAGTGGACTTCATGATTCGTGTTACGGATTTAAATCGCGAGAAAAACAAACAGATAATAGAACAAGCAAAAGAAATTAACGATTTATTATTAGCAAATAATATTAAACCTATTTTCTTGAAAGGAACAGGAAATTTGTTAGAAGGTTTGTATGAAGATATTGCTGAACGTATGGTTGGTGATATTGATTTTATTTTTTCGAAAGATGATTACCCAAAAGCTATTGAAGTTTTATCTAATTTTGGGTATTCAAAAGTTTATGACATTAACTACGATTTTCCTGAATTTAAACATTACCCGAGATTACAAAAAGAAAATAATATCGCAGCTATAGAAATTCATAAAGAACTTTTAATTGAAAAATACGCCAACGAATTTAACTATTCATTTGTTAGTGAAGATTCTCAAATCATTAATAATACGAATGTGTTAAGTTTTAAAAATCAATTGGCCTTATCAATTATTGCAACACAAATTAATGATCATGGTTTTTACTTTAAAAACATCGCTTTAAGAAATGCCTATGATGTTTTTTTACTATCAAAAAAGACCATTGCCAAAACCTCTTTTAATAAATTCATCAATCTAAAAAACCCATTAAATTGTTTTTTAGCTACTTGTTATGATGTTTTTAATAAACCTAAATCTTTAGAGTATTCGAATTCCAAGGGCGTAGAAACCTATCTAAAAAGTTTTAATAAACTATTGGCGGATGAAAAATTAAGAAATAAAAAGTACACTAAAATTAAAACCTTTCTCTCCATAAAGGAGAGAGGTACTATTATTTACAAATCAATTTTTGACAAAAATCATAGAAATTGGCTACTAAAAAGAATGACAGATAAAACCTGGTATCAAGAAAAACTCATTCAGCTTGGAATCAAGAAATCTAAATCAAACTTTTAACTTCATTAAAGTCTAAACCTCCGTAATTACCAGAACTCATTAAAACAACCGCGGTTTTTTCTAGGTTTTGATGAAACAAAAAGTTCTTAAATTCTTGGGGATTTGTGTAAATAATTAAATCATCCCTGTCAAAAGCATTGGCTATCTGTTGCTCTGTAACCTCTTCTAATTGTTTAATTTGTACTGCATGCGGAGAGTAAAAAACAACTGCTTTATCGGCGGCATCAAGGGCGCCCTTGTATTCCGCTAAAAACGTTGCATTCAAACTAGAATACGTATGTAGTTCTAAACAAGCTAATACTTTTCTGTCTGAATATTGTTCTTTTACAGCTTTAGTCGTTGCTTCTACTTTACTTGGTGAATGTGCAAAATCTTTAAATATTACGGTAGCATTACTTTCTGCAATTTTTTCTAAACGCTTACTTGCCCCGTTAAAGCTGGCTATCGCCTCATAAAAGTCATCTTCGTCAACACCCATATGTTGACAAATCCATTTCGCTCCCGCGAGATTTTGAAGATTGTGTTTTCCAAAAACTTCTAAAGGCAAGTTTCCTTCCGTAGTTTCTAAAAAAGTAATTCCGTTATCAATAAAATGTTTTGGAGTTGAATATGGATATTTTTTAATATGATTTTCTGATGATTCTACTACTTCTTTTACAATTGTATCCTCTTCATTATACACCATCATACCCCCATTTATCATAGAGTCTGTAAAAATCTTAAACTGCTCTACATAATTCTCAAATGTTGGAAAAACATTAATATGATCCCAAGCAATTCCGCTTAACAAAGCAATATTAGGTTTATATAAATGAAATTTAGGGCGCATATCTATTGGCGAACTCAAATATTCATCACCCTCTAAAACAATAAAATCATTTTCTTCTGTTAAGTGCACCATTGTTTCAAAACCTTCTAACTGTGCACCCACCATGTAATCTACCTCTTTTTCATGATAATTTAAGACATGTAAAATCATAGAAGTAATTGTAGTTTTTCCATGAGAACCACCAATTACCACCCTCGTTTTATCTTTAGATTGTTCGAATAAAAATTCAGGGTAAGAATATATCTTTAAACCTAATTCTTGCGCTTTTAACAATTCAGGATTGTCCTTTTTAGCATGCATACCGAGAATAATAACATCTAATTCTGATGCTATTTTTTCTGGAAACCAACCAAATTCTGCTGGCAATAATCCGTATTTTTCTAAACGAGATTTTGACGGGTCATGGATGGTATCATCACTTCCAGAAACCTGGTATCCTTTTTGGTGTAAAGCAATTGCTAAATTATGCATTGCACTTCCTCCAATGGCGATAAAATGAATATTCATAAACTAAAATTATTTAAAAGTAAAAATACAAAAGCTGGCAAGAATATTGATTATATTTAGAACGAAACTCAGTTAAAAAATAGTTTGACTCATGCAAAGCGCTTGTTCACTAATTTTAGTTTGTTAGACAGCACAATTGATATATGTTTCGATAACTTAAAATTTATTAAATATGAAAAAAACTGCAACACTGTTATTAATGCTTTTTTTATTCTCTGCAATATCTAACGCACAAGATTCCTTTGACAAAATATGGTTAGAGGTAGAAAAATTTGATGCTGAAAACTTACCTAAATCTGCTTTAGCTCGTGTTGACAAAATTTATTTAAAGGCAGAGAAGGAAAATAACGCTTCACAACTTATAAAATCACTATTATATCAAAGTAAATACTCTTTAATCTTAGAAGAAAATGCACAACTGCAAATAATTAATAATTTTAAAAAACATATTTCAAAGAGTACATTCCCCACAAAAAATGTTTTGCAAAATATGCTAGCAAATCTATACTGGCAATACTTTACTCAGAATAGATATAAATTTTACAATAGAACAAAAACAGCAGATAAAGTTGATGCAACCGATTTTAGAACTTGGGATTTAAACACCTTGTTTAAAGAAATACATCTTTGTTTTAATACTTCATTAGAAAGGTCTGAAAAACTTCAAAAAATAGACATTCATGATTTTGCCGCAATTTTATCCATCCGAAAAGACGCTAAAAAATACCGACCTACGCTATTTGATGTATTGGCAAACAATGCACTAGAGTTTTACAAATCGTCAGAAACTTCAATTACAAGACCGTCTTATAAATTTGTAATAAACAACCCATCTTTTTTAACTAATTATAAAAAGTTTTTAAAAATAAAACTTGAAACCAAAGACAGCTTATCATTAAAATTTAATGCGTTAAAAATCTATCAAAAATTAATTCAATTTCATTCAAAAGAAAGTAATTTAAATGCCTTCGCTAGCAATGATATAGACCGTTTGCAATTTGTAAAGCAACATGCTACATTTAAAAATAATGAAGCTATTTTTCTATCCGCTTTAGAGTTCTCAAAAGAAAACTTTAATAAAAATGATATCAGCGGATTATATACTTTTGAAATTGCAAAAATTAATAAAGACAAATCTGAAAACAATGCAGCAATTACTATTTGTGATCAAATCATTAAAAAATATCCAAAAAGTTTAGGGGCTAAAAACTGTACTATTCTTAAAAAGCAAATTAAAGCAAAATCACTTTCTATCACTTTAGAAAAAAACATTCCTACGAATACAATTACAAGAATGTTAATCAATTATAAAAATATTGACCATCTCTATTTTACTGCTTACAAAATAACAAATGATCAATTGTATAAATTCAACAGACTTTATAAATCCGAAGAAAAAGTCGCATTTATAAATTCACTGAACAAAGTAAATAATTGGAACTCTAAACTCAGAAATGAAAATGATTACTTACCACATAGTACAGAGATAATCCTGCCAAAATTTGAAAACGGAAAGTATTTAATTGTTTCCTCTATAAACAAAGTTTTAAAGAATGATGAAGTGTTTGGAACAGCGTTTATGCAAGCCACGAATTTAACTTTAATAGAAAACACTTTTGAGGGAAAATATACCTATCAGGTAGTGAATAGAAATACCGGAAAACCATACAAAAAAGCAGAAATTCATTTAAAAAACAATAGCAAAAATGAAAACACATTTATCAACAAAAGGTTGATTACAGATAAAAAAGGATTTGCTTCTTTTAAAAGTTCAAATTATTATCACAATGTAGCGATTGATGTCAAAACGAAAAATGATTTTGCCACTTTTAGAAATTATTACATATCTGATTACAATCGGTTAAATAACGAAAACAATGAGATTGAAAATAGTATCATAAAGCCTTTTATTTTTACTGATAGAAGTATTTATAGACCTGGACAAACTATTTATTTTAAAGCCATTGTTCTCAAAAAACAAGGCAAAACAGCTACCGTTTTTACGAATGAATATGTAAAAGCGATTTTATATGATGCCAACAACCAAAAAATAAAAGCTATTGAATTAAAGTTGAATGATTTTGGTTCTGTTGCAGGCGAGTTTATAATACCAAATAATGGTTTAACTGGTGAGTTTTCAATTAAAATTGACAAAAGCTCTAAACACATTAGTAAATTCTATGACACTGAAGATTATAATTTTTTATCACAATCTCAAAAATTTGCTGTAGAGGAATACAAAAGACCGAAATTTAAAACTGAATTTAAACCTATTACAGAAAGTTACAAGATAAACGATTCTATCACTATAAATGGTTTTGCAAAAGCTTTTTCAGGCGCAACTATTACAGATGCGAAAGTAGTCTATCGTGTTTATAGAAAAGTACAATATCCGAGTTGGTATTATTGGAGAGGATCAAACCCGACCTCTAGTTCTCAAGAAATTACTTATGGTGAATCCATCACAAATAATAAAGGAGAATTTGAAATCATATTTAAAACAATTCCTGACGAAAGCGCATCTGAAGAAAACCTACCCATTTTTATATACGAAATTACAGCAGATGTAACAGATATAAATGGAGAAACTAGAAGCGCTACAACAACCATAAAAGTAGGTTATCATTCTTTGATTGCTAAAATTTCTATGGATGATAAAATTGATAAAAGCCAACAAGAAAACAATTTAAAAATTAATACAAAAAATTTAAATGGTGAATTTATTGCTGCGCAAGGAAGCCTTAAAATCTACAAACTACGAGCACCAAAAAACCCCTTAAGAAAAAGACCTTGGGCTGCTCCTAATTACCAAGACATATCAGAAAAAACATTCAGAACATTATTTCCAAATGATCCTTTTACAAATGATGAAAGTGACGAGAATAAGTGGAAAAAAGGAGCACTCGTTTTTAGTCAAAATTTTGATACCAACACATCAAAAGAAATACAACTAAACACCATTAAAAACTGGCAAACAGGTAGATACATTGTCGTATTGGAAAGCAAAGATAAATTTGAACGAAAAGTAAAGGATGAAAAAAGATTCTCTGTATTTTCTTCAAAGGAAACAGAAATTGCAGACAACAATTTAATTGTAGTTCATACTGATAAAACTTTTTATGAAGTTGGTGATTGCGCTGAAATTACTATCGGGTCCGCATCAAAAAACATTACAGTTGTTGTACAAATTGAAAAGGATCACAAAATTATAGAAACTTCTTTAGTAAAGTTAAACAACTCAACTAAAACGATAAAAACACCTATTGAAAATGAGGATATTGGTGGTTTTGCCATTAAATATCACTTTGTAAATTATAATTATTTTGAAAGTGGAAACTTAATAATTAATGTGCTACAAAAACAAGAAGCCATTAATATTGAAACAAATATTTTTAGAGATAAATTACAACCAGGCCAGGATGAAACTTGGAGTTTTACCATTAAAAACGATAAAAATAATTCAGTAACTGCAGAAATTTTGGCTTCAATGTATGATGCCTCTCTAGATGAATTTAAGCCTCATAACTGGCAGTTCACTCCTACCGTATCAAAACAGACTTATTATTCCTACAATGTAAGTAATGCGTACCGCAGTTTTGGAACCTCAAAATTTAATATTAGAAATCTTAAACGAGGATATTATGGTTTTTCTACTATTGCTCATACTAATTATAATTGGTTTGGGTTTCGTTTTGGTAGGAATAGAAACATTATGGTTAGAGGTAAGGGAAGAACCGCTGAAAGATTATCAGGAAAAACTGCCGGCATTCCATTAGTAGAAGATGAAAAAGAGGGTGAAAAAACTATAATCGAATCTACAGAAACTGATGAAACAGAGACTATAAAAGAGGACGAAGAAGAAGTGGACAAGCAAATATTAAACGTTAAAACACGTAAAAACTTTAAAGAAACAGCCTTCTTTTTTCCGCAACTAAGAACAGATAAAAACGGAAAAATTAGTTTTTCTTTTACAATGCCAGAAGCATTAACAAAATGGAAATTGCAATTATTAGCGCATACTTCAGAATTAAAATCAGCAACAAAAACTTTACAAACTGTTACTCAGAAAGAATTAATGGTTGTACCAAATGCACCTCGTTTTTTGCGTGAAGGAGATCAAATTACGTTGAGTGCAAAAATTACCAACTTAACAAATAATCAATTAAATGGTTTTGCAAAACTGATTTTAACAGATGCTATTTCAGGAAAAGAAATCAATGTAGATTTAAAAAACACAAACGCAACCAAAAGTTTTAAAGTTGATACAAATGGTAACACCAATGTTTCTTGGGATCTATCAATCCCTGAAACTGTGCAAGCCATTCAATATAAAGTTGTGGCTAAAGCAGGCGATTTTTCTGACGGAGAACAAGATGTTTTACCTGTTTTATCCAACAGGATGTTGGTTACAGAAACGTTACCCATGTGGGTTGGTAGTAATCAAACAAAAACGTTTACGTTAGATAAATTGAAAAATAATACTTCATCAACGTTAAAAAATCATAAGTTAACTTTAGAAATGACATCCAATCCAGTTTGGTATGCCATTCAATCTTTACCTTATTTAATGGAATATCCTTATGAATGCGCAGAACAAACATTCTCTAAATATTATGCAAATACTTTGGCAAGTTTTGTAGCAAATTCAAACCCTAAAATTCAAGAAGTTTTTAATGCTTGGAAATCTTCTGATGCTTTACTTTCTAATTTAGAAAAGAATCAAGAATTGAAATCATTAATTATTCAAGAAACACCTTGGCTTAGGGATGCGCATTCAGAAACTGAGCAAAAGAAACGAATAGCATTATTGTTCGATTTGAATAAAATGAAAAATGAACAAGATAAGGCAATCAATAAACTAAAAGATATTCAGATGAATTCTGGCGGTTTTCCCTGGTTTAAAGGAGGTAAATTTGAGAATATTTACATCACCCAACATATTGCTACTGGTTTTGGTCATTTACAAAAATTAGGAATTCCTAATTTTAATAAATCCACTCAAAACATAATTCAGAAGGCTGTAAAATTTTTAGATGGAAAATTATTAAAACAGTATGAAAAAACATTAAAAAGAGCTGCTGAACTTAAAGATATTGATAAAAATAAAAAGAAAGGCGATAAAGCATATTCAGATTACTTATCAAAAAATAATCTAAGCTATTTTACCATTCAGTACTTGTATATGCGCAGTTTTTATGATGCTATTCCTCTAGATAATAATTTGCAAAAAGCAGTTGATTATTACAAAAATCAAACAATAAGGTATTGGAACGATTACAATTTATATGCAAAAGGACACATTGCTTTATCCTTGTTTAGAAGTGATAAAAAAGCAATTGCAAATAAAATTCTAAAATCATTAAAGGAAAACAGCATCACTTCTGATGAGTTAGGCATGTATTGGAAATCAAACACTGCTGGTTATTACTCTTATCAAGCACCAATAGAAACACAAGCTTTAATGATTGAAACTTTTTCTGAAATAGAAAATAACACAAAAACAATTGATCATCTAAAAGCTTGGTTACTTAAAAATAAGCAAACAAACCGATGGAAAACAACAAAAGCAACTACAGAGGCTGTCTATGCACTATTATTAAACGGACGTGATTTCATATCTATCACAGAAATGGCAAACCTTAAAATTGGTGCTAAAAATATGGATTTATCAGAAATGACAGAAGAAAAACTAGAAGCAGGTACGGGATATTTTAAGACCTCTTGGAATGGTGCTGACATAAAAAAAGAAATGGGAGATGTTACCATTACAAAAAAAGGAAACGGCATTGCTTGGGGAGGTTTGTATTGGCAATATTTTGAAGATTTAGACAAAATTACCTCTGCCAAAACCCCATTAAAATTAGATAAGAAACTATTCTTAAAAGTGAATTCCGAAGAGGGAAAAGAGTTGCAAGAAATTACTGATAAAACCCAATTAAAACTCGGTGATTTAATTACAGTGAGAATAACATTGCATTCAGATAGAGATATGGAATTTATTCATATGAAAGATATGAGAGCTTCCGGGGTTGAACCCATAAATGTAATTTCAAAGTACAAATGGCAAGATGGTTTGGGATATTATGAAAGCACAAAAGATGCAGCAACCAATTTCTTTTTTGAACTTTTACCAAAAGGCATTCATGTCTTTGAGTATGATGTAAGGGTTAATAATATAGGTGATTTTAGCAACGGAATTACAACCATACAAAATATGTATGCACCTGAATTTAGCAGCCATTCTGAAGGTATCAGAATTCATGTTCAAGAAAAACAAATGATATCTAAGTAAAGTAAAATTATGAGTATTCCGTTTTTAGTCGTATTTGATTTTTAAAAGATGAACTATAGCTAAATTAATTTCGTATTTTCGCACAAAATTCATAAAATGGACTTATCCCTGATACCAAATATAAAACATACAAATTCTAATAACTTTTTTTTACTTGCAGGACCTTGTGCCATCGAAAGTGAAGACATGGCATTGAGAATTGCTGAAAAAGTAATTACAATTACTGATAAATTAGAAATCCCTTATGTTTTTAAGGGAAGTTTTAAAAAAGCAAACAGAAGTAGAATTGATAGTTTTACGGGAATTGGAGATGAAAAAGCATTAAAAATCTTACGTAAAGTTTCTGAAACTTTTAATGTACCAACAGTCACAGACATTCATGAAGTGTCAGATGCTATAAAAGCTGCTGAATATGTCGATGTTTTACAGATTCCTGCTTTTTTAGTTCGTCAAACAGATTTAGTCGTTGCTGCAGCCAAAACAGGTAAAGTTGTCAATTTAAAAAAAGGACAGTTTATGAGTCCGGGTGCAATGAAACATGCAGTACAAAAAGTAAAAGATGCTGGTTCTGATAAAGCTTGGATAACAGATAGAGGTACGATGTTTGGATACCAAGATATGATTGTAGATTTTAGAGGAATTCCTGAAATGCGCAAGTTTGCACCCACAGTTTTAGATGTTACGCATTCTTTACAACAACCAAATCAAGTTGCAGGTGTTACAGGCGGAAGACCAGATATGATAGAAACAATTGCCAGAGCTGGCGTTGTGAACAACGTAGATGGTTTGTTTATAGAAACGCATTTTGATCCAGCAAATGCAAAAAGTGATGGAGCAAACATGCTACATTTAGACAACTTAGAAGGTTTGTTAACCAATTTAGTTGCCATTAGAAAAACCATTAATAATTTATAAAAAAATTCTGTTTCCACAGTTCTTTTAGATTCAGAAAATTGGGTTAAAACAATCTCTGAAAAGCATTTAAAAATAGATTAAAACAGACTTCATTTTTGAATATCCTTAAAAGGTAAAAGAACATCAATAAATAAAATATTTATGTCCGATAATTTTCAACTTAATTTCTCTTTAAAAGGTTTTACAAGTATTTTAATCGGAGCGTATCTTTTTATTACAGGATATTTGATAGAAGCAATCTTAAATAGCACAAAATCTTTAAAAACGCTATCTCCAAAAGCCACAGAAATTGGAATTATAACAATTGTTTTTGTATTTTTTCTGTTGGCTACATTCACATTATTTTATTTGGGAAAAAGGAATGCTTCTCAATTACAAATAAACCTTTGGAATGATAAAACGAGAGTGGCTGTAAAAAAATATAGTGGCGTAATTTTTGTTACTTTTATTGCTTTAATCGTTTTAAAGAATCAAGAATTAACCAACTACCTCGCTCCTACTTTTTTTGTGTTATACGGAACATTATTATTTCTATTCAAACATGAAGAAAGAAAAAACCTGCTAGTTTTAGCTGGTTTAAGTTTACTTTTAGCTGTTGTGTGCTTCTTAATTCCTACCTATTGGTCTTCTTCTCTTTCTATCTTAGGAATTGCTCATGTTGCATACGGTGTTGTAGTTAAAGAATAAGTTCCAAAAAGCAAGAAATTGATTCTTAAAAAAAAATTAAATAGTGAAATCTAGTAAGTTCTAAAATTGACTTCTAATCTTTCTAACAATATCTTCTAAGCCGTTTAACTGAAGCTCATAAACCAATTCCATTTGTTGACCAAGTTTACCTTTCGGAAAACCTTTCGTTTTATACCAAACAATATAATGTTCAGGTAAATCAATTAAGAAAGTACCTTTGTACTTGCCAAAAGGCATTTTCATTTTTGCTAAATCGATAAGAATCTGTTTATCTTGAATCATTATTCTTTTCCGTCGATATAATCTTGTAAATAAGAAAAACGTTCTGTTAATTTTCCGTTCTCGGTCATTTTTGCACGCTGTAAAACCCCGTCTTTATCATTATTGAAAAAAGCAGGAATTACATTTTCTAAAAACATTTCTCCAAAACCTTCACTTGCATCTTTTGGTAACTCGCAAGGTAGATTATCTACTGCCATTACAACAATAGCTTTGTCGTCTTTAAAATCAACCTCAGATGCTGTTTCTGGATGATAACCATAAATAGGATCTGCGATTGTTGATGCCTTTATGGTTGATGCAACAGGACCATCTACATCACAAGAAATATCCGCTACAAACTTTATATTGAATTCTTTTGATTTTGCATTTTCCCTTGTAAATAAATAAGGAGCTCCATTACCATAAAAATGACCGGCAATAAAGAAATCTGTTACAGCGGCAAAACGCATAAAATCTGATTCATAATTTTCTGGATGATTATAAAAATCTTTATTATCCTTTACTGTATTGTCTTTCCGTTTGTTATAGTCTAAAACATCTACCAAACAATAAACCGGTTCACTAAATGTATTGTTTAGATATTCTTTTATGGAAACCCGTTTTACATTCATGGCGTCTAACATTTCTTTTGCGCCATAAGCGACTTTACCATTTCCTGTTAAAAGAATTTTAAAGTTTGGTACTTTTATTTTATTCAATTCAGCAATTAAATCTTGCTGAATGTCTAAATTTTCAGCTTTTGGTAAATTAAAAGTTTTATTTTTTAAACCGATTGCCCTAAAACCATTATATGCACCAACAATACCAGCATAACGTCCAAAACCAATTAAACGCATCCCGTTTTCGCGAACAATAGTTTCATGATCATATAATTCTATATTTTTTTCTAGAATTGCTCTCAATAACTTTCTGTTATACGGTTGTTTTTTTATGGTATGACTGAAAAAAAAATACTTTTTATTACTGATTAAAGCGTCAATGGGCACTTCTTTTACTCCCAATAAAACATCACAATCTGACATGTTTTCGGTAACATCTAATCCCACATCTTTATATGCTTGATCTGGAAAGATTCGAATATCTGAAGATTCCACTTTAATAGTAGCTTTCGGAAATTTTTCTTTGAATTCTTTTAATTTTTCTGGTGAAAAAACGACTCTCCTATCTGGTGGATTTTTACGCTCTTTAATAATTCCAAACTTCATAATATGCTAGGGTATAATATTTGCTCGAAGATATTAGAATTTATTATGCTAAACAACTGTATTTTTTATACTTTTGCAAACTGCGTTAAGGATTGAAGTGACATCCTTTTTAATTTTTTCTATTAAAAAGATATAACGAAAAGCCTGACTTTAGCTTTACATGTTTTTATAGCAAAGTAACGCCCAAATTGTTAAAAACTGGGGACGACTGGTTTTGACAGCGAGGACAGTAAATTGGTAAGCATACCGAGTTATGAAATAACACTCGTTAAACCTAATTTCAACTTTTTAAACGGCGAAGATAACTACGCTTTAGCTGCTTAATCCGAATCATAGTAGGATTGGCCTCGGCACACAAGGTGTGCAAGCTTTATGTCCACGAACAGCCTTGATTTACGGCGTTTCACTTTTGGGCATCGTAAAAGTAAATATAGAAAATCTGGTACTTTGACAGGTTTTTGAAACTAAAAAAGATAAGCTAAAAGCAGGTTGTTCTTAACCAACTTTTAGTCGAAAATTAAGAAAGAACTATGTATGTAGAAAGCTTTTTGGCTGCTTGTTTGGACCCGAGTTCGATTCTCGGCGTCTCCACTTTATAAAACCTCAACTAAATACTAATCAATTGGTTGAGGTTTTTAACATCTAAATTTCCACGATGATTGCACATCTAGAATGTTTTAATGTGTTTTTTATAAAAAATAAAGTTATTTTTAAAATGTCATTTCGCGCATCTGGTGCATTGTAAGAATAAAAAAATCATTATTTATCATAGCGTCAGTAATAGACTCCTTATATTGTATAATTACCCAAACAATACTGAAAGGATTGATTAATTCTTTTAGTAGTTTAGTTTAGCACCATCAGAAAGTTGCAAACTAATTGACATAAAGCAATTAGGATGCTTTTACGATAACATATATGGAAAGATTAAAAAAAATCATAGCGACGATTATCAAATTTAGAATAGCAATTATGGCTGTTCTGGCAATTGCTATGGGGCTATCCGGATATCATACGGTAACTAAATTAAGCGTTAACAATTCGCTTGGTATCTGGTTTTTAGAAGATGACCCTAGCTATCGTGCTTATATCGATTATCAGCAAAATTTCGGTTCTGATGAAATTTTTATCGCAATGTTACCGGCAGAAAATGCCATTGGTGAAGCAGAAGTTGTATCATTAAAAAAGTTACACCAGCGTATTGAAACTTTACCATATGTACAAACATCCTATAGCTTAGCGAAAGCTAAGTATCCTATCTACGGAAATAATAGACTTTATTTTGATGGCTTCTATAATTCAAAACGAAGTGAAAAAGGTCTAAAAAGTTTGTTCTCAAAACTACCAAATATTACTTCTCAATTAGTTACCAAAGATTATAAAAATCAGTTTTTTTATATTCAACTTAACCCAACATCAACAGTCGAAGAAGAGCGACAAGTTATTGCTGAAGAAATAAGAACAGTTATTCAAACCCTCTATAAGAATTACTATTTAACTGGGCCTCCAGTTTTAAATGAGGCATATAGCAAAGGAATTTATAAAGAGAGTTTAATCTTTGGTGTGTTAACGATTTTGGTAATTACCATAATGCTCCTGTTTTTATTGCCAAGCAAACGCTATTTAATCATTTCCTTATTATCTGTTGCGATACCTATAAGCTTACTTTTTGGGCTAATTACCTCACTAGGATTTGCACTTAATATGATATCAATGCTTATTCCAACAATCCTAATGGTTTATAGTGTTAGTGATGCTGTACACATTATAAATATTTACCACAAAGAAGGGTTGGCAAACAATGGATTAACAAAAGTTGACTTGCTGGCAGTCGCTATCCGTAAAAGTATAACGCCGTGTTTTTATACAACTCTTACCACATTTGTTGGTTACTTTGCCTTGTATTTGTCGCCTTTGCCTGCTTTCAAAAACATGGGGATTTTTACTTGTATAGGTTTAGTCATCAGCTTTATTCTTGTGTATATTATTACCATCATTGGTTTCAGCTATATGAATTTAAATTTTGAGAAAGCAAAGCCCTTACTCAGTTTAAAACGTTGGAATCAGCGAGCATTTATTGACTGGTTGAATCGCATAACTCGGGATTATAAGTATACAATAATTGTTGGGTTTACCGCTATTTTATTAATTGGTTTCTATGCTATTTTTCAAATTAAAATAGATACAAATTCCCGTAATCTTTTAGCTGAAGGAAAGGCAAAGCAAGATTTACGAAAAGTAGAAGTGGAACTCGGAGGAAGTAATCGTTTACAAATAAACATTTCTACATCTAACGGTGATGTTATTTTGAATAAAGAAGCGCTGAAATGCTTGGAAAAATTTCAAAAAAAATTAGAGCTCAATGAATTTATTTCTAATCCTGTTTCGGTGGTTAATATCAAACAGTTTTTAGAAAAACGTATTCCTGTTTTATTTCAATCGATTGTATCTGAAAAGAAGTTGAAAAGTGCACTTTCTGGAGTTGATATAAAGGACAATAGTTTTTTTAAATTATTCTCCGAAGATTTGACGACTGCAGGATTCACCTTAACACTCATGGAAGGTCGTACATCACAACTTAATAAAGTATTAAATGACATAAAAATAGCTTTTGAATCTTCTTTTAATACAAACGATTACAAACTCAAAATTAATGGATTTGCTGTCGTTTTTGCTCAGCTGAATAATTTTATTCTAGAAACTCAATTCAAATCCTTTTTTGCAGCTTTTTTTGTTGCATTTATGTGCTTGCTAATTTTCATAAAAAACCTACGTACTACGATTTTGGTCTTAATTCCTAACTTATTACCATTAACAATTTTAGCGATATTGATGAACCTTTTAGATATCCCGCTTGATGTTACAACAGCAATGATTACTCCCATTATGTTAGGAATCGCAATGGATGACACAATTCATTTGGTTTATAAATATAGAAAAAGCAACCAGGTTCAGGGCTCAGCCGAAGAGCGGATGAATAACGCGATGCACTATACAGGAGGTGCTTTATTTTCAACGACAATTGCACTAGTTGCTGGTTTTTTAATTATAGCCTCGAGCGCTGTACCTTCGGTCAGAGATTTTGGATTGCTTTGTGCAGTGACAGTAGCAATTGCTTTGGTTACAGATATCTTTTATTTACCTGCTTTATTGAAAAAGTTTGACAACTAATTTGTCATTTTTTTTAAATAAATCTTCCACAAAATAGTTCAATTTAACTCCCTTCTGCTCCACTATACTAATCGAACTAATATTTTTTTAAGATTTGTCCTTTTAATTTTCATCTAACTACTTGCCACCAGTGAGTTGTAAAATAGTAATTTTATCATATCATTCTGCAATTCCACAATATGAAGTACTTCTGTGTCTAGAGTGTGTGTATTGACAGTATATTACATCACGACATCTTCTTCATCTATTTTTCCACTTACCAAAAAATTACAAGTAAAATTTCTTGATAATATTTATTTTTTTTAAGAAAAAGAATGTTATTATTCCTGTATTAAGGTGATACAAGATCTCATAATTCTCTGATAGATAATTTAACTATACTTTTCCTTGAATAATTAAATCAATTTATAAATTGACATATAAAATTTATGTAAGAACTCAATGTTCTAGCAATGTAAATCTATAATTTTAAAATAGTTTCATGTCTTTTATTTAAATTTTAGGATTGGAATACCCTACTTTTTATTATTAAATAAATGAATTATTCACTATATTGCTAATGTACTCAACATAAGTAAATATTAAAAAGACAAATCCCTTGTTAATTAATACTTAATTATGAAAACAAAAATTTTCTTTATTCTTCTGTTCGTTCTTCAAGGGGGTAGCGTCTTTACTCAAAATTTATCAGAACTTCTCATTGATGTTGATACCCTTTTTATTCCTGGTGGAGTTCCTGGAAACTTATCGCCTATCAATCAAAATGTGACGCCTTTAGTATCCAGTAGTCCTTGTAATGTTCCGAGATATAACTATTCCGTAGCTACACAATATCAGAACGGTAAAGTCATCGCTCTAGCGCACGAAAGTATATTGTCTAACAATAGTATCCTTTCTTATGACAACTTAACGTTTCTAATAAATGCCATTGATTGGTTAAATTCTGGAAGTAAGCGAATTAGCTTAAAACAAGGTTGGATTAACAATAACAACATCAGTACTTTGAAAAACACATTAATCGCTGATAATTACTCCTTTAACACGCTGAGTGGAAATATTACTAACGCATCGCTGGCCAATACAGATGTTTTAATTTTAGGAAATGATTGGAATAATACACAACCATATTTAGCCGATGAGTTAACTGCGATAAATAACTTTGTGGCAAATGGCGGTTCAATATTGATAGCAGGTTTGGGCTGGAGTTGGCCTAAATCGTTGGATATATATCCAATGAATGAGGTAGCTAATTTATTCGGTTTTGAATTTACTACTGATGCCATTTATGATGCTGTTACAAATATTAATGGTGCACCTAAATTATACAACTTTTATCCAGAAAACTTAGATACCACACAAACTCCCTATTGCCCATCACCGTTTTTAGGTACTAATTTTAAACGAGGTGATAACTTGCGAGTTCTTAGATTAGCCGTTTCTACAACAGGAGAATTTACTGCACAAAATGGCGGAACAGTTGCAACAGCGGCTTTATTAGATGAATGGTTAGACGAGATTAATATCATTTATGGACGAGAATATTGTGTTCGTTTTGAAATCATAGCAAATAACGACCAACTTATATTTCCTGATGCTGCCACAGATCCTTGGGGCACATTACCAGCAGGTTCTGGTGGTTGTACGAATGCAGACATTATATTAAGCCAACAAGCTAGTATTATTGATAATATCATCGGCTCAGCAAATTACGATATTAGTCATGTGATTGCTGGGAGTCCTTTTGGAGGTGGTTGTGCTGGAAGTATAAAACGAGGTGTGTCAGGTGGACTTGATATTCCTGTAACTCGACATGAATTGGGTCATCAATTTACTCAATCTCATACTATTAATCATACCGATAATAAAAATTATGAACCTGAAAATGGTCGTTGGACAATTCAAGGTGGAAATGCTCAAGGTCATGCTCATGCTGTATCTTATCATCAGTTAGCTAATTTTTTATTGAATGATATTTTTTCAACAGGAAACAAAATTCCAACGGGTAATAATATTCCTGACGTCGATGCAGGTGATGATTTTGTGATTCCAATTAATACACCGTATACATTGACAGGTATTGCCAGCGATTCCGATTCAAATGATAATTTAACCTATGTTTGGGATAATATGAATCGTGGAATTGCACAAACGATTCCTGTGGCTGATGATTCGCAAGGCGCTATTTTTCAACGTTTGCTTCCCAACAAGAATTCCAGCAGAACATTTCCAAAAATAAGTGACGTTGTTGCCAATAATAATTTCAACAACCAAGAACAACTTCCAAGTCAATCACGAATCATGGATATTAGATTGACGGTAAATGACAATCATCGGATATCATATAATAACCAAATGATTAATGCTAGTGGTATTAATTCAGACGACATGCAAATTACAGTTGCGGATGCTGGCCCCTTTGTAGTTACTAGTCAAAATACAAATGGGATTATTTATTTTGGAGGTTCAAGTCAAATGGTGACCTGGGATGTGAATGGCACCGACACTTTACCAATAAACACACAAAATGTTTCGATCAAAATGTCAACGGATGGTGGGTTTACCTACCCAATTGAGCTTCTTGAAAGTACGGCTAATAATGGATCTTCTATGGTTACATTGCCTAATATTTCCTCTACTAATACACGTATAAAAGTAAGCGCACTCAACTCTATATATTTCGACATCAACACACACAACTTTGAAATTCAATCATCATTGAACACGTCTAAACAAGATTTGGATAACTCTTCAATCCTAATTTACCCAAATCCTACAAAAGATTTTTTCAAAATAGAAGTATCCAATCAACTCAATTATAAAGTGGAAATTTTTAGTATTCAGGGTCAGCTGATATCATCTCAATCAAATAGAGAACTTTTTGATGTTTCAAATCTCTCTAATGGTATTTATTTATTATTAATTACTGACTTAGCAAATTTAAATAATAAAAAGACCCAGAAGCTTTTAATTTGCAGGTGAGTGTAGAACATAGCATTCTACAATTAAGTCTACTTAAAGGTAAAAAAGAAACGATATTAATTAATTTATTGCAAATTCTAGCATACCTACGAAAGTCCTAACTACCATTCTTAGTAGATAATTATTCACTAAAAACTTTCGGCCTGCGAACGAACGATACACAAACTGCCTTACGCTATTAGAGTTATGGTGTTGATAAAAAAGTTTGCATTTTTAATAAAACTAAAACAGAAATTATAGAGATATTAAATCATAATAGTCTTAATTTTTTTTAAAAGTAAAAACAGAGTTAAACTACCCATAAGTTAACCCTGTTTTAATAAATTGATATAAAGTTTAAAAACCAGTACCGGGAGTTTCAGGACTTGCAGCCTGTACTTTTTGTGGATTTAATATCATATACGTACCCAAGGCCGTTAACGCTGCATATTTACCGTAATTACCAATCTTTTTTATAGCCTCTTTACGAGTCATTTCTTCGTGCTTTTTGTCTGTTTGTTTTTTCATGATGTAATACCTAAAAATTTTCGCTAATTATTCTAAAATTATTTTCTTGTTTACTTTAAATGCTTCAGTAGTTAACTGAACAACGTAAACACCTTTTGCTAATCTTGGCAAAGCAACATCTTTTAAACCATTAGAATTAAAACTTGTATTTAGAACTTCTTTACCCAGAATATTGAATAATTTTACACTCGATTTTTCTTGAGACAACCCTACAATTCTTAAAGTTGAGCTATTAGTTTTATAAATACTAACATGCTCTGCAACAAAATTTGGTGCTGCACTTAATACTTTTTGAGATGTATGTAAATAGAATCTTTCAATTCCATTTAAAGTATTTGAAACAGTAATTTTGTATTCAGTGTTTGCTTCATCTAAACGTGTAAATGTATTGTTATCCCTATCTTCTAAATATACTTTTAAGTCTGTAGGAAAGTTCATAACCTCTGCTCTAAAAGTAAGTTCTTTATCGGCTGCTGCAATAACACCTACAGGAATTATCATAGATTCATAATCCGCATTTGGTAATGTTTGTACTTGATAGTTTTTACCTTGGTTGTCTTCTAATAAATGCGTAAAAACTGATAATGAATTCGGAACTCCTCCAAATGTTTCTCCTTCAAAACCGTAGTCAAAACCTTTTGTACCATTTGCGATGTAATCTATTTTAGTATATCGATTCTTTTCTCCATCTGTGATCCATAATTTTAAAACTGTTTTAGATGTTCTTTGAAAAGTATTGCCGGTAGTTGCCTGATTACTTTTATCAAATGTAGCAGTGCCGGCTGATGTCGCTTTAACAAAAAAACCTTGAGTTGGCGATAATACCCAATCTGTTCCTGCAGTTTTAACTTCATAATCGCCCAAACCTTCATTCCATAACCAAATTTGAGTTTGATCTAAATTGCTACTATTAGATGCTCCTAAAAAAGTAGCACTACTTATATATGAAGTGTAAGGATTACCAATTAAATTATATCCCGAGCCAAGAGAAGGTGTTTCCACACTTGTGGAATTTATAGTTCCTGTAAATGAAATATCGCCGGCACTTTGCCCTGTTTCTCTTCGAACAGAATATCCTCGTCCTGCGATAAAATTAGCAGCGGCATCACCGGTTTGCATGTAAGACCAATCATTACTTGCAGATGCATAAGTACTTATAGCATTATTTGAGCCATTAATAGCTAAAGAATTTGCTACAACATAAGCATCGTCGTAAGTTTCTCCAGCAACCGGACTTGATACCAAGTACCAGTTTTCTGTTCCTAGATTTCTATTGTAAGTTACATCACCCGTGAAACTTTGATTTGTCATAAATGATTTACCAGAAACTATTGTCATCGATCTCATATTTAGATAAGAACTTGCAGAAATTTGATGATTTATTTTAACAGTTTGTTTAAATGAGGGTATTACCCCACCATACCACGTAGCACTATTAGCCCAATCACCATCAGTAATAGTTTCAATAGGAGTTGTGTTGTCAGAAAATGTAATACTTTTAACGTAAATCTTACCTACTTCAACAGCATTTGAATTAGAGGAATTTCTAGCTCTTAGAAACCACTTATTATTTGTAGCTCCAGACCAACCATCTTTTTCAATATTAAAAATTATGGATTGAGCTGCACCAGTTGGATTATCAACATCATTAGCGTTCATGGAGATAGAAGTAAATTCTTGACCTGAAGATGTAGATACAAAAGCTAATTGATCATTTGCAGATACATTAACAAGTTCAACTGTTACTAATTTATGTGTGTCAGCATCTGTTGTATAATAAAATCCATTTGTTTTCATTTCTAGCTTTGCATTGTTGTTTGTACCATCAAGTGTCCAAGTAGCATACCCATCGTTATTCGTGACTGAAGATCCATTTGCCGCAGAAAGAGTTTGATAATCTGCATCTCCATCAAAAGTCAATTGAGAAATATCTTTTGAAGAGGATATAAATCTTACATCATCAAATGTTGTTGTGCCTGGATTAGTGGTGTTCGTACCAATCTGTATGGTAATATCGTCTTTAATACCACTGGTATTCCACTGTAATGAGGACCCCATATTAACTAAGTATGTTTTAAAATCGTTATCATTCGTCGAGATATCAATTGTTTTGTACAAATAACCAGAATCATCATCCTTATCAAATCTTACACGAAGCTTACCTCTATCAGAAGAATTTTGTATTCTAACAACTAAATATGGATAATTTTCTCCGACAATTCCTACCGTCGTTTTTATTCCATTGTAACCAGTGTTATTTGTTTTTAAAGTTAAGGTTGCATTAGTGCCATTATAAACTAAACTAGTTGCATTATCTCTTGACCAATCAGAGCTTGCGGCATCAAAGGTCCATTTGTATTTTGTAAAAGTGACATCATAAATATAAATATTACCTAAACCATCGTCGCTTGCGGATATTCCCGAGTTTGTATGATCTGCTCTAAATTGAATTGTAATGTTGTTAACAGGGTTTGTATTCCAATCTACATGATTATCTACTTTCACATAATAGGTTTTAAATTCTGTATCACTCGCCGAGATTTGAGTATCTGTAAATCTATTTGTACCGCTGGTATTATAAATAAATCTCATTAGTGTATTAGAAGTATTGTTTTTTATTTTGATGATTGCGAAATTAAAAGCAGTTCCATCCACGTTGGCATCACTTCTAGTTATTTGTGGATTTCCTGCCCCATTGATATCTAAAACAGAATACGTTGCTGAAGGGGTAACATTTGCATTTGTACCTGTACTCGCCCAACCATCATTGGAATTAGTAAAAGTCCAAGGTCCTTGTGCTAGCGAATTCTGAGTAAAAATAAACATTAGAAAAACTATGCCAATTGTGTAAATTTTTTTCATATTCAAAAATTATTTAATTAGTTTTAACTTAAAGTTGATTAAATCTCACCTCTACACTAACAAAGTTATTTTTATTCGTATTACTTGACTATGATATTTGTGTCAAACCCTATAGTTTTTGAAGCATACATTATGTAATTACAAAAAAAATGAAAATAGTAAAGAAAGTTTTTTTATTCTTTATATTGCTCTTTGATTGTTGGGCTACCTTCCAAGTAACCAAGTGATTTTAGAAATAAATCGCTTTGTAAAGTAGTATCTATAAAATATTTTATTGGTTTTTTTGCAAAAAATGCGTGCCCTACATCTTTATATAAAACTAGTTCACATTTACTGCCAACTGCTAACATTTTAGATTTATAATTCTCTACCGTTTTAATTGGTATAAATTTATCTTTTGTACCAATCAAAATAATTGTTGGCGGAGCATTTTTTGTAATATTATGTATGGGAGAAATTTCTTGATATCTATTTTTAAATCTCATATAACCAAAACCTCCCGGACCATTATCTACCACAGGATTTAACAATACTAAAGCATTTGGAACAGCACTACTTGTTACATCTTCTTTTGCGGTATCTAATCCTATTATATTACCACAAGCGGCAGCTAAATGACCTCCTGCAGAACCCCCTGCAGCTGCAATCATATCAGGATTTATGTTCATCTCTTTGGCGTGTTTTCTTATAAATCTGATTGAAGACTTCGCATCTTCTAAAGCATCAAAAGGTGTGGTATTGTGTATGTTTTTAATTCTATATTCTACACAAATTGCAATTAATCCTCTTGAAGCAAAATACATAGCTTGCCTTCTAAACATTTTATGATTTCCATTATTCCAGCCTCCGCCATGAAAAAAAACAATAGCGTTATAAATTTTATTCTTATTAAATTTTTGTGGTTTATATACGTGTAAATTTAAGCGAACTGTATCTATTCTTTTGTATTCAATTTTTTTAGAATTTATTTTTACAATTTTGTTTTGTGCAGAAAAATGTAATGAACTTATTAAAATAAAAAAGACAATAACACAACTCTTTATGCTAGAATACATCATTTTTTTAACGCTTTTTTAATTACATTATATGCCGGTGTCGGTTTAAAATTAGCGTCATATATTGAATGGAATTCACCTACTTTACCTTTTTTAGTTCTTATACTTAAATCCCATAAATTAAGTGTAACTAATCCATTTTTTGCTTTATCCTTCAGAACTTTAATAAGTTTTTTATAAATTAAAGCTTGATTTTTATGTCCTTTTTTAAGTTCACTCGTGTCTTGTATAAAATAATCTAATTCTGTTACATGAAAACCTAATTTATGTTGATGAGCCCAATCAATTAAATTAGCCAATTTTTTTAATTCTTGATTTGGGTTTTCTGCTATTTCCTTTGTAGAATTAGCAAGTAGTATGTGCGCTTGCCAACCAATTGCATCTACCCTAAAACCTTTGGAACGAACATACAAGATTGTATTTTTAATTTTCTCCCACATTTGTGTTTGCATACCAGAATTCTGATTATAAACTAACTTAATATTAGGTGCTAATTTTGTTGCAATTTCAAAAGATTTTAAAATGTATAATGGATATCCGTTTTCATCTAATCCCAACTTTAACCATGGATTTTCCCATTTATTTGTTCCTTTTTTAGGCCCAAACCATTTTCCATTTGCTAAGACGGTTTCATTTACTACATCCATCCATTTTACTTGAGACACATCATTAAATCTCTTTGCAAAGGCGGTAATAAATTCAGTCATATTTGTATTTAATTCCTCGGCTGTCCTATGATCCTCTTTTGCCCATTTTGATGCTTGGGGACTTATAGGTCCGTGAAGTCTGACAATTAAATTATTTTTTTTTGAAAAGTCAATAAATTCGTCAATTTGTTCCCATCTCCAAACATTTGGACTTGGGTGAACCCTAGATTGTTTTGCAGCATTTGCAGGCGTTAAATACTTAAAATCCTTTAAAAAAAGAGTTTCTTTTTTCGTATTTAATTCATTATAATTTAATGTTGCTCCAACTAATATATCATTAGAGTAATTTATTTTTTTTCCCTCAATTTGTGCGCTTATATTAAGAACTGAAAATAAAAAAAGCATTAATAAAAATTGATTAAATAGTTTCATGAAATTAATTTTTATTATTTAATTCTTTTTGTTTTTTTCTTTCTAACTTATGAATTTCAGTAATTTCTTTTGTGCTAAATTTTTGATTTAGAATTTTTCTTGTTGCGTTAAAAGTAGCTTTATAAATAACCCCTTTCTCCTCATTTGACAAACCCTTACCTCTTGTTTTTTCAGAATTAGACGCATACTTATTATAAAGGGTTTCATTTAAGAAAGTTGCTTTATTATTGGATAAATTCATCTGTTTTGTGATAAATTCTGATACTTTATTAGCTCTGTTTTGTGCATATTTATTTTTTCTCGGAATATTTCTTTTTATTTCTACCACTTTTTTAGTGGTAATCTGAGAATTAAAATAGCGAGCTGCTAAGGTTTGAAATGTAGTTTTTATTTTTTGATAATCTCTGTCATCAATCTTATTTTCAATTTCGTTAAAGTCTAATTTGTAATCGTACAATTCTTCACCATGAATATCTTCTTTATAAATTGGCTCTGTACTTTTTTTATTTTTGATCCAAACAGTATATCTGTATTGTTTTGTTCTAAAACTATAGCCCATTTTAGGGCCTCTTGGATATTGACTAACTGCAAAAAGTTTTGAAGTATTTTTTTTACCATTAATTTGAGTATTTAAACTTACTCCGTCCAAATTTTTTGGTGTATTCAAGCCAGCCATTTCTGTTAAAGTAGGAAATAAATCTACAAATTCTGTTGGAGTATCAACCTTAAATCCCTTATGAACTTTAGGGTTGTAAATAATCAAAGGAGAGCGAGTTGCTTGTTCAAAATTAGAATGTTTGTTCCATAAGCTATGATCTCCTAAATGCCATCCATGATCTCCCCAAAGCACAATTATTGTGTTTTTATGTAATCCTTTTTCTTTTAACTTAGTAACAACCTTTCCTATTTGAGCATCAATATAACTTGTTGCTGCATAATAGCCATGAATCAATTTTCTTTGAAAATCTTTATCTAACTCAAGTAATCCTTGGCTATTAGATCTGTATTTGAGCTCAGGAGATTTATAACTGCGCATTTCACCAGATTTATGATAAGCAATATCAACTGCGTTTTTAGATTTCTTTTGATAAGAAGCTAACTTAATTTTATTCTCATCATACATATCCCAATATTTTTTTGGAGCTACAAAAGGCAAGTGAGGACGTTTAAAACCAACCGCTAAAAAGAAAGGTTTGGAAACGTCCATATTTTCTAAAAGTTCAATACTTCTATTTGCTATTGCTCCATCTACATATGCATCATCAGGCACATCAGCGTTTTCAAAAGGAGGTTTATAACGGCTTCGTACATATTCATTTGCATTTTTTTCACCTTTTCTTTTTGCCTCATTCATCAAAGCATACACTTTAGTTGTTATTTCTTTACTCTGATAAAATCCTAAAGCTGGTGATTTAAATCCTTTAGGATATTTAAAAGTACTTTCTTTGATATGAGGAACACTCCATGAAGGTTTGTCTTTGTCTTTATCTACACATCTTGGATCATAAATTTTACCTAACCCTATAGTTTGGTAACCATGATTTTTAAAATGTTCTGGTATTGTTAAAATATGTGGGTTAACATCCCTCATTTTTGTTTTTAAATCCCAAACCTTGGTGTAATCTGGTCTTTTTCCAGTTAAAACGCTCGCTCTTGATGGACCACAAATGGCTTGTTGCACATGGTTGTTTAGAAAAGTAGTTCCGTTTTTAGCTATTGCATCAATATTAGGTGTTATCGCAAAACTGTCTCCATAAACACCCATGGTTGGTTTCAAATCATCAACAGCTATAAATAAAATGTTCGGTTTTGTATAATTTTCATTCTGTTGAGAAAACAAAGTTTGAAAACCAACGATGCAAGTAAGTGTGAAAAGTAAAATTCTCATTATGTTTTTATTTTTTAATTATTGTCGAGCATGGAATCAATTGATTATTCGCGAAACAATTCAATACAAATTTAAGTTTCAATATTTTTGGTTTCTGATGTTTTTGAGGATAATCCTATAAATTTTGATGCAAATTTAATTTCAACTACCACTTTAGAATATTTAAAATTATGTGTACTAAATAAAAACGATTTTAAGGTTATCGGCTAACTTTACAATAATAGTTTAATACCCAAAAAAATTGGGGGTGAAATGATTTTTTGAAAGGGTAATATGACTTTTCTTTAAATAGTTAATGCTCATGATGAAAAGTACAGACGATACCTATGTTTTTAATTACGGCGTCGCGTTTATAAGAGGTACTTTATAATTTATCAAAAGTACTAGAATCCGTAAAATATTTTCTAAAACTTTTGATGAAAAATAACCACCTTAGTTGTTTAGTATGAAATTAGCGTCTTCAGATTTGCAACAATGCTGGTATAAGTTTAAGTAGATAAAGTGCTTTTAAAAAGTATTTTCTAAATATAATAAAATGTTATTTCGAGAATCAATATTGCTTCAAGTTTATTATTAATTGACCCATTTTTAATACGTCTTTAATCCATTTTAAAATACTTTTGAGCATATATAAATACACCTCGTAATTACATGTATAATCTAGGATTAGATATTGGTAGCTCTTCAATTAAAGCGGCTTTAGTAGAAATTTCTACAGGCAAAAGTTTAGGAGTTGTACAAGAACCAAAAGAAGAAATGGGCATGTTTGCTCAAAAAAATGGTTGGGCAGAACAAAAACCTAACGATTGGTGGCTGCATGTTTGTAATGCCATAAAGAATTTAAAGAAACATTATAACATAAGCAGAACCCAAATTGAAGGAATTGGTATTTCTTACCAAATGCATGGTTTGGTTTTAGTTGATAAAAACGGAAAAAACTTAAGAAAAAGTATTATTTGGTGTGATAGTAGAGCTGTAGAAATTGGTAACAAGGCTTTCGCAAACATTGGTAAAAAAAAATGTGCTGCACAACTATTAAATTCGCCTGCAAATTTCACTGCTTCAAAACTAAAATGGGTTAAAGAAAACGAACCTGACATATACAATCAAGCACATAAATTTATGTTGCCTGGAGATTATATTGCTTACAGGTTTTCAAACAAAATAAACACCACCATTTCTGGATTATCTGAAGGGATTTTTTGGGATTTTAAAAAAGATACAATTGCTGATTTTTTATTAGAAAATTATGGTATTGATAAAACACTTATACCAGAAATTGTAGACACATTTGGCGTGCAATCTTTAGTTGATGAAGAAGGAGAAAAAGAAAGCGGAATTGCTGCAGGAACTCCAATTTACTACAGGGCCGGAGATCAACCAAACAATGCTTTATCACTTAATGTTTTTAATCCTGGAGAGGTAGCTGCTACAGGCGGTACATCGGGTGTTGTTTATGCTGTTACAGATAGTTTATCTGCCAAAGAAAGTTCTAGAGTCAACAACTTTGCACACGTAAATTATCAAAAAGACTCTGCAACTAGAATTGGAAAACTTTTATGTATTAATGGTGCGGGAATTCAATATAGATGGCTGCTCAATAATTTAGCTGTAAACTCTTATGAAGAAATGAACAATTTAGCGTCAGAAATACCTGTTGGTTCGGATGGGGTTTGCTTAATTCCTTTTGGAAATGGTGCAGAGCGTATGCTAAATAATCAAGAAATAGGTACTAGAATTGTAAATCTAAACCTCAACAATCATCATAAAGGACATATGTGCAGAGCTGCTTTAGAAGGTATCGCTTTTTCATTTTTCTATGGAATGGAAATTTTAAAATCTGATGGCATAAATGCTAATGTGATAAGAGCTGGAAATGATAATTTATTTCGCTCGGAAATTTTTGCAAACACTGTAGCTACATTAATTCAGCAAGAAATAGAAATTTACAATACAACAGGCGCAATTGGTGCTGCTAGAGCCGCAAATCTTCACAAAGGTGATTTTGAATCTTTTGCAAAAACAATAATGGACAATGATCATGTAATGACGTTTATGCCTTTTAAAGACAAAACACCATATTTAATGGCATATAATAACTGGAAAAAAGAATTAGACTTGGTTTTAAATCATAAATAAAAAATAATTGGCTTACAGTCTGTATAAGTATAATACAACATTTCAAAAGTGAAATGCTAATGACAAAAAACTAAAAATAATGGCAAATAAGGAATATTTTAAGGGAATTAATAAAATTCAATTTGAAGGAAAAGAATCAGACAATCCTCTGGCATTTAAATATTACAATCCAGAACAAGTCGTTGCTGGAAAAAAAATGAAAGAATGGTTTAAATTCTCAATTGCCTATTGGCATTCTTTCTGCGGACAAGGATCTGATCCTTTTGGTCCAGGAACTCAAAATTTTGAGTGGGATAAGGCTTCTAACCCAATTCAAGCTGCAAAAGATAAAGCAGATGCAGCTTTTGAATTTATCAATAAAATGGGGTTTGATTATTTCTGTTTTCATGATTTCGATTTGATACAAGAAGCATCAACTTTATCAGAATCTGAAGCAAGGTTAAACACAATCACAGATTATATTAAAGGAAAACAGGCAGAAAATAATGTAAAATTATTATGGGGAACAGCCAACTGTTTTTCAAATCCACGTTATATGAATGGTGCTTCTACAAATCCTGATTTTAATGTGGTTGCAAGAGCAGGCGCTCAAGTAAAATTGGCATTAGATGCAACTATCAAATTAAATGGAGAAAACTATGTTTTTTGGGGAGGTAGAGAAGGTTATATGTCGCTATTAAACACAGATATGGGTCGTGAATTAGATCATATGGCTCAATTCTTAACAATGGCAAGAGATTATGCAAGGGCACAAGGTTTTAAAGGTACTTTTTTCATAGAACCAAAACCTATGGAACCAATGAAGCATCAATATGATTTCGATTCTGCAACAGCTATAGGTTTCTTAAAAGAATATGGTTTAGAAAAAGATTTTAAGATGAATATCGAAGTGAACCACGCAACTCTTGCACAGCACACAATGCAACATGAATTAGCAGTTGCTGCAAAAGCCGGAATGTTAGGAAGCATAGATGCAAATAGAGGAGATTACCAAAATGGATGGGATACAGATCAATTTCCAAACAACATTCAAGAAACTACAGAAGCGATGTTAGTGTTTATAGAAGCTGGTGGTTTACAAGGTGGAGGTGTTAATTTTGATGCAAAAATCCGAAGAAACTCTATAGACATAGATGATATTTTTCACGCACATATTGGCGGTGCAGATACCTTTGCTAGAGCTTTAATTACGGCTGATAAAATAATGCAATCATCTTCTTATAATGCATTGAGAGAAAAAAGGTACAGTTCTTTTGATGCTGGAAAAGGGAAAGATTTTGAAGTAGGAAAATTAGAATTGTCTGATTTATACAAAATAGCTCAAGAAAATGGAGAGTTAACTCTACAAAGTGGTAAGCAAGAATTGTTTGAAAATATCATAAATCAGTATATATAATAATTTTTCAATTGATTAAATTTTTTGTAGGATGGGCTTAGAGGAGAAAGAGTAAGTAAACAAATATAAAAATATTTAAAAATAGTTTAGAAAAGAACGAATGAAATTTTTTATTGATACAGCAAATTTAGGTGATATTGAAGAGGCAGAAGCTTTAGGCATTTTAGATGGTGTAACAACAAACCCATCTTTAATGGCTAAAGAAGGTATTACTGGTGCAGAAAATATTTTAAATCATTATAAAAAAATCTGTGACATTGTTACAGGTGATGTTTCCGCGGAGGTTATAGCTACAGATTTTGATGGAATGGTTAAAGAAGGAGAAGCTTTAGCAAATTTACATCCTCAAATTGTAGTAAAATTACCAATGATTGCAGATGGTATAAAAGCGTGTAAATACTTTTCTGATAACGGTATTAAAACAAATATAACATTGATTTTTTCTGTCGGTCAGGCATTATTAGCCGCTAAAGCAGGTGCCACTTATGTCTCACCTTTTTTAGGAAGATTAGATGATATTTCTACAGATGGTTTGAATTTAATAAAAGACATAAGACAAATTTATGATAATTATGGTTTTGAATCTCAAATTTTATCTGCCTCTGTGAGACACACAATACATGTTATTAATTGTGCCAAATTAGGTTCTGATGTTATGACTGGGCCTTTATCTTCAATTACAGGGTTATTAAAACATCCTTTAACAGATAGCGGTTTAGCTAAATTTTTAGAAGATTACAAAAAGGGAAATTAAAGAAGTTTAACATGGTTCATAAAAAATATATTGCGCTTTTTCTGCTTTTCACAACGTCCTTCTTCGGATGTCGAAATGCAGGAGATGAAAATATAATTGATGATGATGCTATTGATAATTCAACATTAATTACTTTAAAAACCAAAACAATTAATATTACACAAATTATAGAGGGTGTTGCTCAAGAGCGTTCCGTAATTATGCAAACTCCAGTTAACGTTGATACAAGTAAAGACTATCCAGTAGTTTTAGCATTTCATGGAAGAGGTGGCACAAATACAAGTTGGGTGAATAAACTTAATAAATTTACAAATGCAGGCAACTTTATTGGGATTTACCCGCAGGGGTTTTTAAAGTCTTGGAATTTAGGTACAGAACCTTCAAAAGCAGATGATGTAGCTTTTGTAAACCTAATTGTAGGAGAGTTAAAAAAATATAACAATTTGAATTTCGATAAAATGTACGCAATTGGTACCTCTAATGGTTCAGGAATGGTTAACACACTTGCCATTCAAACAGATCATTTTAAAGCAATTGCACCAATTGTATCGCAATTAATGGAAAGCACACCTCTGTTACCAGACACAAATCCTATTTCTATTTATCAAATAAATGGAGCAGCAGATTCTACAATACCCATTAATGGTGGTCCAAAATTAGGTCACGTTTTTTTAGATGCCTTAGAAAGTGCTAAATTATGGGCAAATAAGTTTAATTGCAGCCAAACTCCAAAAATTCAAAATTTAGGAAATAATACACTTTACATTTACAAAGATTGTTCAAAAAATAAAGAAGTAAGATATCTAAGAATTGAAGAAGGTGCGCATAATTTGCATTGGGAAAACCCTAATTTATTTGACGATATTTGGACATTTTTTCAACGTTTTTAAAGTTTCAGAATGTGTAAATTAAAATTACTTTTGTCGAAAATTATGATAATAAACATGGATAATCAGCAAAGACTATTCTAAAAAAGAAGCTCATTATTCTTTTAGTTAAGGTCCTTATAATTTAGAAGACTAACGAGAGATTTTTTAATTTACAGTATAAATAAATTTTATTTTTCTTGACTTGATACTGTTTTTGAAACAAGGATCTCTAGCTCTTTAAATTTAAAACTGCCATTACTTTTATATCCCTCTACAACAAAAGAAACTTCATGTAATTTACCTAATCGCATCCCTAAACTTTCCCAAGTATTAAAATGTTTAGTAATATCTATAAATCCTTTATTTCTTGTTTCTTTTCTAATGCTAAAATATTGTTTAAATGTAGCAGTACCGTTAATAGATGGTTTGTCTATTCTTGTTTTTTCGTACACATCGTATATACTACCATTTGCATTAAAAGTACCTTTTAAAATGGCATCCTTAGACTTCGAAGGTATCCAATTTCGCCAATCTTCAACAATATAATATTCAATTAAAGGATCAATTGTCCAGCCGTAAACAGATAAATAAGAATTTCCTTTACGCCCTTTAGCTGGATTATATTCACAATTAAAATTAGTTTTAAAAACACCTATTTCTTGATGGTTTTTTGTTTGATTATACGACAATCCACGACGTGCTAAATAATTTTCTACATCATTCCAATATCCACTAAAAGCAGCTCCTTTTTCAATAGTTATACAAGCTTTTCCTTGTGAATTTTGATTCCATAATTCGTACCTATAACCTTCTTGATTTCCTATTATTTGATCAGACTTTTTATCAATACAAAATGTTTGAGCGACAAAAGAAGTACTCATTAAAATGAAGAATAGTAATAATCCGTTAATTTTGTAGATGCTATATATTTTCATAATTTATTTTTATGTTGAAAATTGAGAGTTACATAACTTTACGAATTCTTATTTAAGATAAGGATCCAAAGTAATTATTGTGCCATCTTTATTGTAAGTAATTTCTGCAATTTTTACAGATCTTAAATGGGTAACACCTTTCGATAAAGAAGAGTCGTGATAAAATAAGTAAGTTTTATCATCAACTTTACAAACAGAATGATGTGATGTCCAACCAACAACAGGATTTAAAATTCTTCCTTTATAAGTAAAGGGTCCATAAGGACTGTCTCCAATTGCATAACAAATGTAGTGCGTATCACCCGTAGAATATGAAAAATAATATTTATCTTTTTCTTTATGCAACCAAGCTGCTTCAAAAAAACGACGATCATTATCACCGGCTAATAATAAGTTTCCTAGTTCATCAACAATTTCAATTCCCTTTGGTTTTTCTGCAAACTCCAATAAATCGTCTGTCATTTTTGCAACAATTGGCAACAAAGCAGGTTCATCATCTTTTGGTAAAAAAGCAGTTGGACTTTCTGGTTGTTCAGGATTAAAAGTTCCAGTTCTCCAACGTTGTAATTGCCCTCCCCAAAGACCTCCAAAATACATATAATAGCTACCATCATCATCTTTAAAAACAGCAGGATCTATAGAAAAACTATCTTTAATTGCGTTTGGCTGAGGTGTAAAAGGTCCTACTGGCGACGTACTTGTGGCTAAACCAATTCTAAAAATCCCTTCATAATCTTTTGCTGGAAAAAACAAATAATATGTTCCGTCTTTTTCATTGGCATCTGGCGCCCACATTTGCTGTTTTGCCCAAGCCACGTCATCTACATGCAAAGCAACTCCATTATCTACAGCATCACTATCAATAGAATCCATAGAAATTACATGATAATCTTCCATTGCAAAATGACTTCCTAAATCGTCAAAAGCTTCACCTGCATCTACATCATGAGACGGATAAATATAAATTTTACCATCAAATACATGTGCAGAGGGATCTGCCGTATAAATATGATTTATGATTGGTTTAGAAATTGCTCTTTTATTTAAATCATCAAAATTTATATGTTCTATACTTTCTTCTGGCATAACTTAATTATTTCTTCTTTCTTTTAATTCAGCTTCAATTTTTGTTTCCATTTTTTTATTTATTTCATAGAAAAACAACAAAACAACTCCTATTAAAAAAGGAATTGCAGGAAATATACTTACCAACATTTTTGTTCCTTGTATGGCTAATTCTGTTTGACCATTATCACTATTTGGAACGTAACCATAAGATCCTAATATTTTGGCGACTAAAGAGCTACCAATAGTTAAACCTAATTTTAAACCCACCATCATTGCAGAGAAAATAATAGCTGTTGCTCTACGTTTATTTTTCCATTCAGAATAATCTGCAACATCTGCAATCATAGCCCAAAGGAGCGGAATCGTAATTCCATAAAAAAATCCGTGAAAAACTTGTGCTAAAAACATAAGAGATACAGAGTCTGCAGAAAAGAAATAAAATGACACTATAAAAATTGTTGAGATAAATAAAAACACACCAAAAATATTTCTTTTACCATATTTATCGGCTAATCTTTTTGACAATCCAATACCAATTATCATAAAGATAATTCCACCAGCATTAAACAATCCAAATCCTGCTGATACTGGATCATTTCCGAAGAAATTGATATCTATGTTAGATAACATATCTAAAATTGGACTTATAAAATTTGTTAGTGTAGCTTTGTCTACAAAATTCTCGAAATAATATACATAAGAACCACCTTTCATAGCTAATGTTACAAATGATAATGTTGTTAAAAGCAACATTATAACCCAAGGTTTGTTCTTTACTAAATCTAATAAATCTTCTTTCACACTCGATTTTTGGTCTGGTTTTGGAACAATTCTTTCTTTGGTCGTAAAGAAAGTAATTAACAACATGATGGTTCCTATTAAAGCTAACCAAGTCATTACAATTTCAATACCTACTGCTTTATCTCCATCACCTGCAGAAATTATAATTGGTAACATAAATACTTGCACAAAAAACTGAGCAAACATAACTGCTACAAAACGATAAGAAGAAATACTGTTTCTTTCTTTCATATCACCAGTAATTACGCCACTTAAAGCAGAATATGGTAAATTACTTGCAGCATATAATAACAGTAATAAAGTGTAGGTTATTACTGCATAAATAACTTTTCCTTGATAAGCAAAGTTTGGTGTACTAAAAGCTAAAACAGAGATGAATCCTAAGGGGACTGCTGTAAATAAAATCCAAGGTCTAAATTTACCCCATTTTGAATCTGTTCTGTCTGCAATTGCCCCAACAATTGGATTAAATCCGAAAGCAGCAACCGTACCAACAATAAACATAATTGCTGTTGCATCATTTGCGTCTAAACCATAAATATCTGTATAGAAATAGGCTAGGTATGTCATTAAAGTTTGAAAAACAAGATTTGCAGCAAGGTCTCCTAAACTGTATCCAATTTTTTCTTTAACAGATAATTTTTGTGAATTGATATTCATCTTATTTTTGATTGAAATGTATTTAAGTAATCTTATTTTTTTAAATCTAAAATGCTTTGATACGCCTGTTTTGGTTGATAATTTCTATCAAATAAAAGCGGATAATTTGTACGCTCTTTAATGGGCCAATCATTTAACCAAGAGGTTTTATCTGTAACACCCCAAAAAGTAATTCTGCTTATTTTATCCTCATGTTTTAAGAATAATTCAAAGATATCTTCATAGCGCTTTGCTTGTTTCTGGAGCATAGAATCTGGTAACCTTTCTGGATAAGGATTCATTTTTGGATCTCCTATAAATTTATCGAAGTTTTGCTCTACTGCTGCTCCAACAACTTCCCAAGGATTTGGCAAAACAGAAATATCTAATTCTGTAAACATTAATTTAACACCTAAACCTGCATACGCAATGATACTTTTTTCAATTTCGTTTATAGATGGTGTGTTTAATTTCCAATGAGCCTGTATGCCAACTGCATTAATTTTAGCATTCTCTTTCTGAAGATTTTCAATTAATCTAAGTGCACCCTCGCGTTTTTTAGGATTGCACAGATTATAATCATTATAAGCTAATTCTGCATTTGGATCTCCTTTTTCTGCCAATTTAAAAGCATCAATAATATAGTTTTCTCCGAGTGTTTTTAGAAAGATAGATTCTCTTAAAGTTCCATCTTCATTTAATGCTTCGTTTACAACATCCCAAGTATCTATTTTTCCTTTATATCTTTTTACAATCGTATTTATATGATTGCTCACATAATTAGACATAATCGTTTTGTCGGTTACTTCGTTCATAAAATCTGCCAATTGCGAATGCCAAACTAGGGTGTGTCCTACAATATGCATATCATTATTAAGACCAAATTCTACGTATTTATCAGCTAGGTCAAACTCAAATTTATTAGGAGATGGTTGTAAAAACATCCATTTCAAAGCGTTTTCTGGCGTAATTGTGTTGTATTGATTTCTTACAATTGACAAAGAACGATTGTCTTTTTCAAGAATTTGATCTTCGCTAATTGCAGCACCTATAAAAAAATGATTTTTATAAGAATCGCTTAACGAAATTTGAGGTTCTTGTTGATTAGAATTATCATTTAATTTTCTTGAACACGAAGCGGAAACCATTAAAAGTGCAAAAATAAAAAGTGAAGTTTTAATTATTTTCATCATTAAAAATTGTCTTATAAAAACTACATTAGAAATCTATTTTTTAATTATAGCTCAAACAGTGTTTTGTTTTATAAAAATAGACTCAATTCAATCAAATCAATAGTAAAAAACGAGCAATAGCTGCTATTATTGAGGATTGAAGTTTAGCTTTTTATAAATTTTAATGAGTTTTGAGTTTTTGGAGCAAAAACTCTAAGGATATACAAACCTGGTTTTAATTGATGGATATCAATTTTATTAAAATGTAAATTTGTTTCTGTATTTTTAATTCTTATTTGTTCTTTTCCGAGAACATCAAAAATGGAAATAGAATTAGCTGATTCTACTCCTCTTATCGTTAAAATATTAGAAGCTGGATTTGGATATAATGTAATTTGATTTTCAAACCCCTTGAATTCATTGACAGATAATGGACTTACGTATTCAAGAGCTCCAACATCCGTAGTATTTAAATTTCTAGAGTAGTTTGCAAAATCATAAGCAGGTGTATACAAATATCCTGTTAGATCTCCGGGTAACCTTAGTATATTAGATTCAGAAATACCTGAATCTCTTGCAGGACTCGCAGCAGACAAATTAAAATCTAAATTATTAACATCTGTAAACTCCGGGTTGGCTTCTATCATACTTGTTAAACCACCAGCGTTAGAATTACCATTAAAAAGAATATTATTTTTTCCTTTAATATTTTGTGTTGCACCAAAAACACGATAACAGTAATCTGTGGTATATCGTACCCAACTTATATTGTTGTACATTCTAACTTCTTTAGAATTGTTTACGGTAATTCCACCTGCAGCTTGTCTACCCTCAGTTAGCGGTGTTGCCCCGTTATTATAAATCGTATTATTCACTACAATTGCGTAATCAGACTTATGCACAACTAAACCATTTATTCCATTTCCATAAGCAATATTGTTGGCAAAATAAAAGTATCCTTGATATTGTCCATTAGGATTTTCGTCATTACCACCTGAACCTCTGTCGTTATTTCTTGTGATATAACAACCAGAACCATCTATAATCTTGGGATAATCTTGACATCCATAAGCAGAAGAATTTGAAGAACAATCGTAATTATGATTAAAATAATGAATTTTGTTTTCGTTATTAAACACTTTGTTTTTTGTAATTCGCATTTTAACTTTAGCACCAGAATCTATAGATTTAGATTGTGCTAAAACAATTGCACTAGAGCCAGAGGAGGTATAAATAGTACAATTTGAAACTTCGTTATTTGTAATTGTAGCATAGTCAGAATTGTTTATCCTAATTCCAGATCCAGGACAATCGTACACTTTATTACTGTGTAAAATAATGTGATGACCTCCACTTGAAGCCCAAACAGTAATTCCTCTTCCTTTGTAATAATTATTCTGAATTAAACGATAACTGTTCGCTTCATTATAGGTTATTTGCTGATTTGGTCCTTGGATTTCGAAACCAGCAATTTCTAAAAATTTACCTGTTCCACATACAAAACCTCCTGAACCATCAAACTCTAACTTAGGTTTATGATTAGGGTAATTTTTAATAACTAAAGGTCCATTTAATGTACCTGCTTTATTAATATTTACAATTGGACCATTGTTTTTGTTACCATTTCCGAAACCATTATTTCTGTAAGTTCCATTCATTACGTATATAATATCACCCGGATTCCAAGCATTATCTATTGCATGATTTATGGTTTTAAAAGGGCTGTTTATATTGTTTCCCGGGTTTGAATTAGAGCCATTTACACTCACATACCATTTGTTTACATTACCATTTTTCAGGACAAATTCATCAATAAAATAAACTCCTTTTTCTTTAAAATTGATTTTAATTTTCCCTGTTGATGATGTAATATTTGAGGTAAATGAAAAAGTAAAATACGTCCATTCATCTAAAACTGTATTGCCTACTTTAGAGACTATTTCTGTTGCATTATTCATTAAAGAAATAGAAAACTCATTATTTACAGTTCCTTTTAAATAAAAAGAAGCTGTATAAATTAAACCAGAATTAAGAGAAAAATTTGTTGAATTCGTTAATGTAACATCATCAGCATTTGATGCTGTAATTTCTGTTTTTAAAGAAGTTGTTCCAAAATAAGATTCGCTTGTAATAGCCTCAAAATTTCCACTTCCATTCGTAGTAGTTATCCAAGAATTTAACGGACTAACATTGTCAAAACTTCCAATTCCAGATAATAAATCTTGAGCATGAAATGAATTAAGACACCACAAGAAAACAACAAAAAGATGTATATTTCTAATCATTTAAATAAATAAATTTTGGTTTAAAGTTTTATAAAACAAAAAGACACTCAAATACATTGAGTGCCTCTATTTATCTTTTTCAATTACTTTTTAATAATTTTTTTGGTAGCTACTTTTGCATTCTCTTGGTAGACTTTTAAAATATAAATTCCTTTTGATAAGGTCGAAATATCTACTGTATTCGATTTTACATTTTGAACACTACTTTTTTGACCTAAAACATTAAATATTTCAACTTTTTCAATTTTTAAAGGAGATAAAATTTTAAAAGAATTAATTACAGGATTTGGATAAATAGAAATACCTAAATCTTCTTTCTGAATATCGACAGTACTTAACACTTCATCAACAAATAAAATTTGCTGAATTTGAATTGAAGCAGCAGAGGCAATTGCGCCATCTCCCGGGTTTTCAATTAATTGTAACCACCAGTTTTTTTGAACCCCTGTCCAGTTTGCAGCCAATTTTAAATCTAGTTTAATTGTTTGTGGATTTGGATCATTAGCATTCATTTCTTTTGAAACAAATTCACTTGACCCTGAAGGTGAAACAAAGCTTAATCTATTTTTTGGAGAATTATTAATTAATGTAATTTCTACCCCTTTAAAAGCATCAGCATCTACACTGTATATTCCTGATTGTTCAAATTTTGGATACTCACTTGCATCCGTAATTTCTAAATTAATTTCACCTGCAACTGGTTGTGATAATGTTACACCATTTGCACCAGAAAAACCTTCTGCATCTGCAGTATCATTAAAAGAAAAATCATTTCTAGGGCTTGATGGTATAGATTCTAAAAATTCAATTTTTTCAATAATTAAATCTCCTGCAGTACTTGCAATATTTAAACCTCCATTTGTAGCAGTTGTTAACACTATTGATAGATGATCCATATCTGAATCTGTATCATCATTGCTTGCTGCATTATAATTAACCCATTCTGGATTTGTTAAATTAAAATAATATGTTTCTGAAGCTGTAGAAGTAATAATATCTAAATTTGTATATCTAGTGTTTGCGCTACTTGCACTTGACGGATCTGTACCGGAATCTCCTTTAAAGTGTAAAGTTCTTAATCTTTTAACTTCAGATGAATTATTGATAACTGTAAAAGCAATTATTTTGTATTTGCTGGCATCAATATTAGCATTTGCCTGTTTTAATTTAGGAGTTTTATTTCCAGCATCCGTCCATGAAATTGCTAAACCGTCAGCAACAATTGTTGCTGCTTGTGCACCTCCGGCTTTCACCCATCCTAGTGGATCTTGCGCAGTTTTAAAGTCAAAAGTAACTTGAGAAAAAGCGCTAAGAGTTAACATAAATGTTAATAAATTAATAAAGTAGTTTTTTTTCATAATATTGGTAATTTTGGTTTAAAATATATTTGAATTACAATTTAATTAGTAAAACTAAAATAACTACAAAATTAAGATTTGAACTAAAAGAATTGGGTCAAAGACTATAAATTTTGAGGAAATATTGTGAGGTTTTAAATACAAAACCCTCATAATCAACAATATATGTAAATAAACCCAATCAGTAAACTAAAAGAATATTGATTGGGCTTTTATAAAAATGGGGGATTTTATTATTATTTTTGAAAAGGATCTTTGGTAACTTCTGCACGCTTGATTCTTAATTTCTCTTTGTATTTTGACACAATTTTAGCACTTCTTTTCATTTTAGATAAATCTGTATTTTGTCTTATATCTATATGATTATCATATAACATGTTGCCCAAATATTTATCGCCTTCAATAAATTCTGTATAAGAATAATCTTTGTCAATGACAGCTTCTCCATGTTTATAACGAGTGTACACTTCAGTTTTAATTTCTTTTGTTGGGTCTAGTAAAACTGGTACTAAACTTTTACCTTGAAGATAAGTGGGTGCTTTTAAATTTGTCAATTCACATAAAGTAGGATAAACATCTACCAACTCTGTAAACGATTGTGTGGTTTTATTTTTAGCATAATCTGGAGAAGATATTATAAATGGAATTTTAACAGCTTCATTAAAAGTACTGTGCTTGCACCAAAAGCCATGTTCACCTAAAAAGTATCCATGATCACTCCACAACACAATTGTAGTATTTTCTCGTAAACCTAAATCATCTAAACCTTTAATTAACTCTCCAATTAAAGCATCCATATAAGTAACACTTGCGTAATAACCATGAATTAAATTACGTGCTAAATCATCATCTAATTTACCTTCTAAAGGCATATCTAAATAATTTTTTCTCATTTCTGCAGAGTTATGTTGCGCATGAATTGCAATTTTTTGAACATTTTTCGGATGATAAACATTATCTGCCAATTCAATTTCATCATGCTTATACATATCCCAATATTTTTTTGGCTGAATAAACGGTAAATGCGGTGAAACATAACCAATCGCCATAAAAAAAGGTTTGTTTTGATCTTTTAATTCTCTCATTTTATTGATGGCATTTTTAGTAATTTTTCCATCATTATATGCATAATCATCTACATCTGGATATTCAAAAGCAGGTTGTTTTTTTCCATATTCACCTCTCTCCGCATTATTAATTCTTTCTATCGAAGCAGGATCTTGAAAATCGCTCTGAATTTGACCATTATCTTTTTCTGACCAATATTCCTGAAAATCGTCTTTATGATGATATATTTTACCATAAGAAATGGTTTCATAACCATTCTCTTGAAAAATTTGATTTAATGGTTTTGCGTTCGGAGTATCTTTTGATGCTCTTGAAGAAAAATCATTAAAACGAGTTTCACTTGGTCTAATTCCTGTCATAATACTAGCTCTACTTGCGCCACAAACAGCAATATTTGTATAAGCTTGATTAAATTGCAAACCTTCAAAAGCCAGTTTATCTATGTTTGGAGTAATCATTTTAAGTTCTCCATAAGAATTAATTTTTGTTCTTAAATCATCAATAGAAATAAATAAAACATTGTGTTTTCCATTTTTTTCTGATGTTTTTTGAGCATTTTTTTTTGTTTCATTTGTTTTACAACTGACAAGAGTAACTGCTAAAAAAAGTATAAAAATTAATATTTTTTTAAAACTATTCATATTTTAATTTGGATTTAACGAGGTTATTTCTGACGCCTTAAAACCAATTCTTATGGCTCTGGCAACAATTTTTTGATTTCTATTTATTTTAATTGGTTCATGATATAATTGCCAATTTCTTGTACCTATATTTTCACCTGTTTGATATCCTATTGACGCGCCTTCTGTTTTGCAGTCTAATTCTAACATTCCTCTTTTATTTTGAATAAAAAGTACATTTTTAGTTATCGGTTGTATCATTTCTGGCCAAAACATTTCTATTAAATCATGTTCTGGAATAAAGCCTCTGTCACCAATTTCTAATTGCCAAGCTGCCAATGCTTTTCTATATTTTGATAAATGCTTTGCATATTTGGGATCGCCTGCAAGATTATGTACTTCATAAGGATCATTTTCTAAGTCGTACAATTCCTCTCTTGGTTTGGTTTCCATAAACATATAAGCAGCAGCACCTTTTAATTTTTTTTGACGATTTAACTCAATAAGTCTCGCATTCATTGTAATTTGTTCTCTATATTTATTTCTATAAATTAAAGGTAATTGAGGTAAAAAATTTTTAATGTATACAAATCGTCCATCCAAAACAGAGCGCTGCATATCCGTTGTTTCATCAAATCTATCTGCAGTTCCAAAAGCATATTTTCTAGGAGCTTGCTCAAAGTTTCCTGCAAATGCTTTTCCATCATAATGTTTTGGTGGTTTTATATTTAAGAGCGATAAAACTGTTGGCCCTAAATCCATCAAAGAGACAATTCTATTATCTACTTTACCTGCCATTTTTTTATCAGGATAACGCACAATTAATGGAACATTCAAACCAGTATTGCCTACAGCTCTTTTTTGCCGTAAAAGGTTTCCTCCATGATCGCTCCAAAACATAATAATGGTATTTTCTAATAAATCGTCTTTTTTAAGTTGCTCTATGATTATTCCAACTTGCCGATCCATTTCTTCTATATTAGAATATTTACGAGCTATATCTTGTCTTACTTCTGGTATATCTGCAAAATATGCGGGTACAATTATATCCTTTGGTTTTATTGTTAGTGGTTTGTCTTTTCTTTGCCAGATTCTAGATTCGTGTGTTACTAAAAAATTTCTAACATAAAAAAATGGTTTTCCTTTGGGAGCATTTCTGTAACTTACGTTGCTAGAAACTTCATCCCAAGCCGTAAAAGGTGCGTTAAATTGATAATCACACTTAAAATTATTAGCAGCATAATATCCTTTTTTTCGAAGAATTTCTGTAAAAGGTTTTACATAAGTTGGTGGTACAACTTCGTACTCTGGAATATTTCTTCCTGTTAAATCCTTAACACCAATATAAGTTTTGTGCGTAACTTCTTCTGGTGTTTTGTAATTATGATAATTACCAGTTCTCATATTATGAGCACCTAATTTTGCAGAATAAACTCCTGTAATTATCGAAAATCTACTTGGAGCACAAACACCAACTGTAGCATAAGCATTTGTATACCTGACACCCTCTTTAGCTAGTTTATCTAGATTTGGTGTTTTAATTACTTTATTGCCATAAGAACCTAAAATTGGTCCCATATCTTCAGTACTTAACCAGACAATATTTAAGGGTTTTTTAGATTTGTTTTGTGACTTACAATTGATGGACAGCACACAACACAGAAGAATGATTATTTGGTTTATTTTCATAAGTTTAATAATGTAATTTTATAAAATCTTTGTCTTGTAATTTGCCTCGTAAATTTTGTGGAACTTTAGTCCATTTTGTATTTTTATCTAGAGGATGTAAAGTAGGTTTTAACAAGGGCATTTTATGAGTTATTAAAAAATCATTTTGCAATACCATCCACGTTGCTAACGTTTTTGATAATGCTGCTTTTTGCTTTTGGTATTTTGTGTTTTTTGCTAAATTCTTTTTTTGATAAGGATCATTTTTTAAGTCGTACAATTCTACAAAAGGAATTTTAGCGTAGTAATTAGCCCCCATTTTAATAAATTGATTCACAATCTCATTATCACCTAAATTAGTTTCTACAACTTCTTTTGCATTAAAGTTTTTTATCAATTTAAAACGCTCTCCTCTTACCATTCTTGAGGGAAAAACTTTACCATTTCTAATATTTTGCTTTGTAGCAACGCCGTAGATGTATTTATTCACTTTAGATTTATCTCCTTTTAACGTTTTTAAAAAGCTTTTGCCGTCGATTTCTTTTGGGATTTTTGTATTCGATATTTCTAAAAACGTAGGCAGAACATCTACAAAAGAAAGCAACGCATTTGAAGTAGAATTTGGTTTTACAAAACCTGGCCATCTAACAATAAAAGGCACTTTTAACCCCTGTTCTTTTAAACCCCATTTTCCAGAAATTCCATGATCTGAAGCATAAATAAACATCGAGTTATCTTTCAATCCATAATCATTAACCATTTTAAGAATTTTACCTAATTGAATATTATCGTCTTCTATATTTTGATAATATCC
>ENA-UZWU01002562-UZWU01002562.1-metagenome-genome-assembly--contig:-Day-4--1m-contig-2562_pt2 | contig 54397 bp, 51 predicted proteins | sample MGYA00260345_ERZ794905 | MGnify/ENA metagenome assembly ERZ794905
ATTGGTATTTGGCCATTTCGCTCTTCCTTTCCTGTTTCTTATTCGCCAAGACGTTAAGAAGAACCCAGCTCTGATGATCCCGATCACTATCTACCTGTTCATCTTACACGCGCTCGATCACTACATCATCGTGGCACCTGAACGTGGTCCATCACTCACTATGGCCAGTGAGGCTGGAGCATCCCTGCTTCCATCCGGAAGTGTCGTCTGGCTCGATATATTAGCCTTTGTCACAGTAGGCGCATTTTTCGTCTTTGTTTATCTTCGCACGTTCACCAAGAATAGCCTCTATCCTTGCCGTGATCCTCGTATCCTCGAATCAGCTAACCTGTTTAACTAAGCGGTTAACCCACCTATTAATCAAAGTATCACCTCTTCTTAAGGACCATGTCTAATCAGTTCTCAAATCACCGCGACACTCCGTTGCGCCGATTCTCTGCCTTCTGGTGGGGTCTCGCCTATTTCGGTATTTTTGGTCTCGTTTCTGCCCTTTTTTACTGGCAGTCCGGCTCACCTGTGGATGCTGTTGCTCAAGTTCGTGCCGCAGATCGCTACGAAGTCAGAGCTAAGGTAGATGCGGCACAGGCAGAATTACTGCCGGCTGCAGGAGTTACTGATAAGTTGACCAATGAGATAAAAGCTGGTCCACAAGCTACAGATCAATTCGTCCCTGGCTCAGAATCTCACAAGCGCGCTATGGAGCAACTCGCATCCGGCGGTGACGAGGGAGCTAACGAAGGCTTCAAGCTCTATACAGCCAAAGCATGTAACACGTGCCACGGGGCAGACACAAACAGGCCTATCTCTCCAGCTTACCCAAAGCTTGGCGGTCAGAATGCTGAATATCTGCTCGCACAGATTAAAGACATACACAACGGGGTGCGCACCAACGGTGGCAGTGCTGTGATGAAGGGAATGACAACAGCGATGAATCTCACCGAAGATGAGATGAAAACAATTTCTGATTGGGTAGCGACGGCCGACAAGCCCGCTGTTGAGCTCACTGAAGGTGAGGGCAAAAACCTCTACATGGCAAAAGCATGTGCCACTTGTCACGGTGCAGACGCCAACACGCCAATCATGCCAATCTACCCACGTCTCGCAGGCCAGAATTCACAGTACCTCTATGATCAAATGAAAGCCATCAAGGACGGCACACGTGCCAATGGTCAAAGTGCAGTGATGAAAGGCATCATGGCCAACGTCAGTGAAGACGAAATGAAGATCCTCGCTGATTGGATCGCAGGTCAAAACTAAAACAATTTCCTTCTAGAAAAACAATCATGTCCACTCAAAGTAACGCTCCCACCACTGAGGATATCGAGCTGCGTTCAGAGATCGATCGATCGCTTCGCCATCCTGTGATGTTCTTTTTTACCAGCGGAGCTGCCTGGTTGGCAGTCTCTCTTGTTCTAGGTATTATTGCCTCGATCAAAACACATAACCCAGCTTTCCTGGGCGAAGGTTCGTTCATTCAATACGGTCGCGCTTTCCCTGCGCACATCAACGCGCTTGTATATGGTTGGGGCGCTCAAGCTGCTTTCGGAGTAATGATCTGGTTGATGGCCCGTCTGTCGCGCCAACCCAGCCGCAATACGGGGACACTTCTCGTAGCAGGCCATGCCTGGAACCTTGCAGTAATTATTGGAACACTGGGTATTCTATCTGGTCACGGCACTGGTAAGCATTGGATGGAATTCCCAACCTTCGTCTGGCCTCTATTGCTAGCCAGCTATGCGGCCATCGCAATTTGGGTTGTGATTTCTTTCCGCGTTCGCCGTGGTGATGATGCAGCTTATATTTCCCAATGGTATATCCTTGCTGCCTGCATTTGGTTTCCTTGGATCTTCCTGACTGCAAATCTCTATGTGAATGTTTTTGATGTGCACCCACTGATGGCTGCGGCGATCAACGGCTGGTATCGACAAGCCATGGTGCTGTTGTTCTTTGTGCCGATCGGCATTGCCAGTGCTTACTATATTACTGCTAAAATAACAGCTCGCGCGGTTTACAACTATTCCTACTCTGCAGGAGGCTTCTGGGCACTTGCAATCATAGCTCCATGGGCAGGGTTTCATGCGGTGATGGGTGCTCCTATTCCGATGTTTTTGCAATACACTGGAGCCGCGGCTTCGATGCTTGCTGCTGTTCCACTGATTTTTGCAGGAGTCAATGTTCTGAAAACAACTGCAGGTAATTCTGAAACTCTAGCACACAGCCCGTCACTACGTTTTACTGTAGCAGGAATTTTCGGAATGATCGCACTGGCAGTCCTGGGTGTTATTCTCGCTCACCCAGATGCGATCCGTTACTCACAGTTCAGCCTCGCAGGCTACGGGTACGATATTTTGGCACTCTACGGTTTCTTTAGTATGTGTATGTTTGGCGCAATCTATTTCATTGTGCCACGTGTGACACGTCGTGAGTGGCTATCACGCCGCCTGATCCGCACCCACTTCTGGTTTTCCGTTTATGGTGTTCTTTTGATTCTTGTGTTCTGCACATTGTTGGGTTCTTTCCAGCAAGGAGCGGCCCAAGAAAATTTCAACCAGCCATGGAAGCAAGCGGTCAACAGCACCTATCCCTATGCGGTCGGAACTACATTTGCATGGGTTGCTATTCTGTGGGCAAATATTTTCTTTTTCATTCACCTGACATTGATGTGGCTACGACTCGGCCGCCGCAGTTCGCACCCAACCCTGTTGAATCGTGATCATTCCGCTTTCGGTCCACACGGAGCAGAAGGTGATATCGACGAACTGGAAAACGCTAAGGCCTAGAGCCCCAACCAACTTTAAACTGACAACTTCAAATTAAGTCCATGACCTTGAAATCTTTTCTCTTCGGAATGTTCGCCAGCTTCGGCTTGGCTTGGCTCTGTATGATCGCTATTCCCACGGCTAAGATGGCTTCGCTGCCACCTGTCAAAATGTCCGCCGAAGAGGATGCTGAGTTTTACCAGCGTAAGACCACAGGCAGAGTTTTGAACGGTGCTCAAATATACGCAGCTAACGGTTGCTACACGTGTCACTCACAGCTCATTCGTCCCACCTATCTTGGCAGCCAAATATTTCGTAAAGATGTTGCCGGTGTTTCAAACGCAGATGTTGATACAAGACGTGAGACACACTACGATGACTATCGCGGTGAAGAATACGCACAACTTGGCCTTACCCGTATGGGCCCCGATCTCAGTAACTACGGCTACCGTGCAGAAGCTTATGCAGCAAGAACTGGGATGACAGCCGAGCAATGGACAGTGGCTCACCTCTACAACCCGCGCAATGAAGAGCTTCAGCTTGGTGTCCAAGGTGAGGAAATTGATATGAGCTGGTCTAACTGCCCGTCACAGCTGCAAATGTTTGAAGACAAAGATCTGGTAGGGCAAGGCGACAGCTTAGCCATCAACATCAACACTACTGCGATGACCCAGGTCGTGCCGCGTGAGCAGGCTCGCGTGCTGACCGACTACCTATTGACCCTCAAGCGAGACTCGGCACTTCCTGAGAGCATGAACAATGCTCCTCAAAATGCTGGCGCCGCTGCCACCAAGTAAGTTTCCATTCTAATTCTTTAATTTCTCTTTATACCATGTCCGACCCATCTACTAGCAAACCGGATCTCGAAGATGATACTAATGTGAGCGTTGATGCCGCTGCGGTGAAGCGCGAGAACCAAATGTTTACCCAAGGATCAGAGCCCATTTCCCTATTGGTTATTCTGGGAGGTGCTCTTGTTCTCTTGATTGCCGGCGGAGTTATTGCTGGCAGCCTCTTCGATTACAATAACTACGTAAAACCTGGATATGTTCGTGCGACCGCCCCTGGCGCAGCGAGCACCGCAACTCTCCCGAAGACTGCGATGGAAGCCTATTTGAAAATTGGCAAGAAGGCCTACACCGCATGCGCAGGTTGTCACCAACCAGGGGGTGAAGGCAACGCTGCATACCCACCACTAGCTAATTCTGAGTGGGTAACCGGCACCAGCCTGCGCCCAGCAATGATCATTCTGAACGGTCTTCACGAGGCTATCACTGTGGATGGTAAGGTTTACAATGCTAACATGCCGAGCATGGGCTCAGGTATGGACGCCAAACAACTAGCCGGAGTGCTCAACTACATTCGTAACAGCTTCGGTAACTCTAGTGAATCGCTCATCAGTCTGGAAATGGCGCAGAATGCTCTCGATGTCTCCAAAGAACGTAACGGGGGGCAGGTGACTGCTACTGAGCTCAACGCAGACTACAATACTGACCTTGTCGGCACACCACTCGATCCGGACACACTGGTCGACCCCAAGACACTGTTGCCGTTCGAGTCCAATGAATGACACTCTCTGATTTGACAATTACATCAAGTCGATTACCTATCTTACACAACCATCAATCACATCAATCTGACTAAAAATCAGACATTACATATCCGTCATGAGCGATAACCACGACAACCACGACGATCATCACGATCATCACAATCCTGGATTTATTCAGAAGTACATTTTCTCAACCGATCATAAAACAATTGGTCTTCAGTATGGTCTTACAGCAATGCTGTTCTTGTTGTTCGGATTCTACCTTATGATGGTGATGCGTTGGAGTATTGCGTATCCGAATGAGCCCCTACCCGCATGGATGAGCTGGCTCTTTACAGAAGACTGGAAAGCACAGTGGCTGACCGAGGGTAAGCTGCCGGGCGAGACCTACAACATGTTCGGCGCTATGCACGGAACCATCATGGTTTTCTTGGGCATTGTGCCACTTGGTTTTGGAGCATTTGGTAACTACGTCACTCCGCTGCAAATTGGTGCTCCTGACATGGCGTTCCCCAAGCTAAACATGGTAAGTTACTACCTCTACCTGATTGGTGGAATTATGATGTGTGGTAGTTTCTTCATGGAGTCAGGCGCCGCCAAATCAGGTTGGACAAACTATCCTCCGCTCTCGTTTTTTGCTGACGCCCAATACCCACACCAGTTCTGGACAGGCCAGACGCAATGGTTGATGGGACTTGTGATGCTGATTTCATCATCCCTGTTGGGATCGGTGAATTTCATTACTACAATCATCAACCTGCGTGCGAAAGGGATGACCTGGATGCGCATGCCGTTCTTTGTGTGGGCAATGTTGGTAACAGGTTTCCTGCTGCTGCTATCTTTCCCGCCTCTCGAAGTTGCCGGTATTATGCAGGTGGTTGACCGCATGTTCGGCTCAAGCTTCTTCCAACCATCTGGTCTTTATCATCAACAGATAGGCCTTGCTGATGCATCAGGGGGAGGAAGCCCTCTACTCTACCAACACCTTTTTTGGTTTCTTGGGCACCCTGAGGTATACGTGCTTTTGCTTCCCGCGATTGCCTGTGTTGCAGAAATCATCCCAGCCAATACCCGTCGCCCTGTGTGGGGATACAAGTCGATGGTATATGCTGTCTTGGTTCTTGGCTTCCTATCTTTCATTGTCTGGGCTCACCACATGTATATGACTGGCATGGGGCCAGCTATTTCGACATTTTTCCAGACGACGACTACGCTCATTTCAATCCCATCGGTGATCCTGTTGACCTGTCTGCTGATTTCTCTATGGGGCGGATCCATTAAGTTTACTCCTCCGATGATGTGGGCTTGTGCATTTCTACCTATGTTTGGCATCGGAGGACTTACTGGTCTGCCGCTCGCCTTCAACCTAGTGGACCTCCACTTGCATGACACCTACTACGTCATTGGGCACTTCCACTATGTTGTGGCACCTGGTATTTTGTTTGGCTTCTTTGCTGGGATTCATCATTGGTATCCGAAGATCACAGGGCGCTACACCAGCCGCACGCTCAACCAGCTTCATTTCTGGCCATCACTCATTTTGATGAATACCCTCTTTTTCCCGATGTTAATCCAGGGCATGGCAGGATTCCACCGTCGCTGGTACAACGGAGGTGATGCCTACCTTTCTGCTGACCCTGATAGTGCCAATGTATTTGGTAAGACGATTGCGGAATATATTGATCTTAACATCATGATGTCTTGGTCTGCGTGGTTGCTTTGTGTAGCTCAGATACCATTCATCATCAACATCTTCATTTCCCTCAAAACTGGCAAAAAGGTTGAGAGCGACAACCCATGGGATGCATGTTCTCTTGAGTGGGCTACGCCAACGCCTCCGGGCCATGGTAACTTCCTTGAAGAGCCTGTTGCTTATCGTGGACCATACGAATACGCCCGCCCTGAAGTAGACGAAGACTTCTACGCCCAGTGGAGAAAGCCCGTGGATAAAACCGAAGAAGGCTAAACTTATTATTTATTACTCAACACTCTAGCACATTTTCACATGGAAATTCCTTTCGTAGTAGAACCCCGGAAAGACACCGGGCTGAACAACTCTAAAATCGGTATCTGGCTCTTCCTCGCTTCCGAGGTTATGCTCTTTGGCGGTCTCTTTTCTGGATATATTTTCCTGCGTATTTACGCAGATTATCCATGGCCTGAGCGGACTTTGCCTGTGCTGCCTGGTCTCATTAACACGTTCATCCTGATTGGATCTTCGGTCACGGTGGTCTTTGCATGGGTCTCCCTCAAGCTGGGACAATGGCGAAAGTTCCAAGTCTACATGGCAATTACTATTGTTTGTGCAGCTTTGTTCATGGTGCTCAAGGGGATCGAGTATAATGCCAAATTTGCTCACCAAGCGATTCGCTTAGATGACTACACAGTGGTTGAAGGTCACGCGCACCCGCAGGGAGGTAGTCACGATTACCACGCGCCCAAGAAGAACTTTAACATTAGCGCTGAGTCAGTTCAGATCAATCTAAGTCGCGTAGATGATGCTTACTATGAGGTCATGGGCAAACAATATGCTGATGGAGGCATGGTTCTCGCCAACAAGCTCACATTAAATGACGGTGAGGTGTTCGAAAAAGGCACCGCTATCAGTAAGGAACTCATTGATCGAGCGAAGGTCGATTATCTCGCTGCAGCTGCCAATAATAGTGAAATCGATATTGAGCTAGGCCGTGAAGCGTGGGCGGCGCTCAAGCCTAAGTTTCCGGGCAAGAGATACTACGAGGCGGTAGAGGGTAGCAAGACTCTCAGTGAAGTGGTCTCTGCCTACACCAAAGAGCTTAAGAAGCATCGCAAAGAGGATTATCAAACTACTACCCCGAATCTTATTTTTGTGCCGAACACGGGATCTGCCAGTATTACCGTCAATCCCTACTGGGGTAAGCTGAGTAACCCAAAAGAGGGTGACAAGGGCACGCTTAAGCTTAAAGACGAGACTCTCATTTCTGGAGTTACAGGTGATAGCTCTATCGCCTTGGCCATTGATGGTATCGACTTCCGCCACACAGTGATGAAGGCAGAGGAAAAGGGGATTGACCCAGCAGCTGCAGTTGCCAATTCCTGGCTCCTGAAAGATGAGAAAATCAACAAAATCTGGAAGAAACATCAGCTGATAACAAGTAAGCTCAAAGTATTGCTTGAGGAAGATGGTCGTGAGCCGACTGAGAATGACATCTATCGTATCAATTGGCAGGAAATTGCTGGCTTACAGGAAACTGATATTGCTGATCTTGAGGCAATGGATTACCACGATATTCTTGCACTTTACCCTGGTGACGTTGAAGGCTTCGCCGGACCTGATCACAAGAAAATTCACTACCCAGAAGTCATTGTTCCTAGAGAACAGGTGCGCTTTGAGTCTGTCTTCAGTCCCCGCTGGAACACATACTACGCGACTTACTTTACCATCACAGGCCTGCACGGCTTACACGTTATTGCAGGAGCTTTAGTGCTAGCTTACTATTTATTCTTTGGACGCAAGATGTTCGAACAGCGACCAGAGTGGCTTGCCAATCGCGTAGAGGTTGGTGGTCTTTTCTGGCACTTTGTTGACCTTGTATGGATCTTCCTTTTCCCAATCCTCTACCTCATGTAAGTGGTCCGATCACCTTTCCTAACTAAACAATTATTACCTAAAATGGCCGATTCACCTGAAGCGATCAAAAAACACATCAAGCTATACACCCTGATAGGTGCTGTTCTGTTTGTCTGCACACTTCTTACTGTTGCTGTTGCTAAATTCGAGTTCCTCGACTTTGGTCAACGTGGGTTCGATAGTGTGGATGCCATCATTGGCTTACTCATCGCCACCTTCAAGGCAACACTCGTCGCACTGATTTTCATGCACTTAAACCATGAGAAAAAAATGGTTTATTGGTTATTCGGTATGGGCCTCTTTTTTGCCTTTTGCCTAATGGCGATATTCGCATTTGCTTTTTCAGACCCTATTGAATTCCAAGCTTTTTTCGGAAGGTAACCTCAACCCAATAAACCATCAGATGTCTCTTAAAGGATTCCATATACTATTCATTACAGTTTCGACACTACTATGTATCTTTGTCGTGCTTTGGGCATTTGTATTCGCATCCTATTCTGAGATGAGCCTTAAGGTTTTTGGGGTAGTATGCGCCATTATGGCCATTGTCCTGCCGGTCTATGGCATTCGTTTTTACCGTAAATCTCGCGAAATTTAATCAATAACACGTTCAAAACTATGACTTCTATTTTTGATATCACTGCTTGTTCCGTTTGTATGGGTACAGGTGAAGACCACATCGGTTCCGTTGCCGCTGGCTATGCCATGCTGGTTATGCTGCTCATCATTTTGCCAATGCTGGGCTCTATTATTTTCTTTGTTGCTCGCATGGCTAAGCGCGAAACAGCAAATCTTGACCCTTCTTTAAGCGACTAATTATTCCGCCAAGTAAACTTCATCATACACCACTTTTATGTCTATTCTTGATCTCTTAGGTAACCCTGGCAACAGCTCCCAGCACGGTGAGCAAGTCGACCAGATGAATGCCGTCATTCACTGGTTGATGCTGGTGCTTTTTGTGGGTTGGACGATCTTTTTCTTCGTCTGCCTGTTTAAGTTCTGGCACAGGCGCAACGCAAAAGCTTCTTACACGGGTGTCAAAAGCCATGTCTCTACACACCTTGAAATCGGGGTTGTTATTGTTGAAGCTGTTTTTCTGCTTGGTTTTGCTTTCCCTCTCTGGGCTGAGCGGACAGACACCTTTGATAGGGTTGTTGCGAACGACCCGGACGCTCCCCGTGTGCGAGTTGTAGGACAGCAGTATAGCTGGACTTACCATTACCCAGGTAACGACGGGATCTTTGGTCGCACAGATAACTCTCTCATTTCAGGTGACAACACTCTAGGAATTGATCCAGATGATCCTAATGGTGATGATGACTTCCTTTCTACCTCGATTCTGCGACTCCCCGTTGATCGTAACACTATCCTTCAAGTTTCCTCTAAGGATGTCATTCATAACTTTGCCATTGTTCCTATGCGTATCCAGCAGGACTGTATTCCAGGTAGTGAAATACCGATGTGGTTCAGGCCAGTAGAGAAAATTGAGACCTTTGTTGTGTGTGCTCAGCTTTGTGGCGAGGCGCATGCAAATATGAAGGGTAGCATGGAGGTGATTGATGCTAACGAATATTTCGAGTGGGCTAAGTCGCGTAGTGACGAGGAACTTGCCAAAAAGGTGAAGTAGTAATTTATCGGATCATAATAAATGACTCATTGATAAGCAGTTCCGTGTATACGGAACTGTTTTTTTTTGTTTTAATATCACCAGTAGTGACATCATCCTTGCTACTTCTCGAAAACATCTCTATGGAATAATATGTTCTTCGTAATTTTGATATGAGTAAGAAAAAAGCAAAAGCCAAAGCCAAGGCACCAGAAACTTCGCCAACCGCTATGAGTAATGCTGAAAAACTCTCATCATCAGAGCAAAACACAAATACGAGCACGAATACAAATACGACTTCATCTAGGACGACTTCATCTGGGAAAAGTAAGCCTACCATCTTGGTGGTAACTCCAGAAATTACTTATCTGCCCGAAGGTATGGGTAACATGGCACAGCGCCTTAGCGCTAAAGCGGGTGGTATGGCGGATGTTTCAGCCTCGCTCGTAAGTGCTCTCTACGACCAAGGAGCCGACGTTCACGTGGCTTTGCCTAATTACAGGCGGATGTTTAATGAGGGAGTAAAGAACGTCCACGACAGGGAATATGAGCGTGTCAGAGAAAATCTGGGTGAAGATCGTATTCACCTTGCAGAGGATCGTATCTTTTACCACCGCGATCAAGTCTACGCTGGTGAGAATTTACTGATGGCTTTGGCCTTCATGCGTGAGGTCATCAACCATATCATACCGCAGGTTAAGCCTGATCTCATTCATTGTAATGACTGGATGACTGGGCTGATACCTGCCGTGGCCAAGCGACTGGGAATCCCTTGCTTGATCACGATTCATAATATCCATACTGAAAAAGTCTCAATGGCGGAAGTCGAAGATCGAGGTATTGATGTGGCTGAATTTTGGAATCACCTTTATTTTGAGAACCCGCCTTATTCATACGAGCAATCGCGAGAGGCGAATGCGACTGATTTGCTGGCGAGTGGTATTTTTGCGGCAGATCATGTGAACTCTGTAAGCACGACATTTCTCCATGAGGTGGTTGAGGGTAAGCACACATTTGTGCCGGATGCTATTCGTAATGAATTGTCTAACAAGTTACATGCTGGTTGTGCTACGGGCATTCTCAACGCCCCCGATGTATCATACGATCCGTCTACTGATCAGGCTTTAGCATTAAACTATGACGATACCAACGTCATGGAGGGTAAAGCGGCAAACAAGCGGATGCTCCAGGAGCGTTGCGGATTAAATATTGATCCTGACGCGCCTATCTTGTTTTGGCCATCTCGTCTGGATCCGATGCAAAAAGGATGTCAATTACTTGCTGATATTCTATACCAGACGATCGCGGATTACACTGATATCGGCCTTCAGGTCGCCATCATTGCCAATGGTTCTTTCCAACAGCATTTCCGCACCATACTTGATATGCATAACTTGCATGGGCGTGTTGCAGTTTGTGATTTTGATGAAGGCTTTTCTCGCCTTGGCTATGCGGGGTCAGATTTCATGCTCATGCCTTCTCGTTTTGAACCCTGTGGCCTGCCTCAAATGGTGAGCCCTAAGTATGGTACGTTGTCAGTGGTTCATGATACTGGCGGTATTCATGATACGGTAGAACACATGCACCATGATTGCAGCATGGGTAATGGATTCAGATTCCAACACTATGGTCCAGAAGGACTGCGATGGGGCATTGATGAGGCGGTTGGGTTTTATCGTCGTTCAACAAGCCGAAAGGAGGTGACGCTCTCACGTATTATGCGTGAGTCAGCTGAGCGCTTTAATCACGAAACTACGGCTTCCGCATACATTAATACTTACGAGAAAATGCTTGGCCAGAAGGTTGGCAGGTAAGTAGGTTGAGGGGGTCGAGCTTTGTTTATTTGCTGATGAGCACGAGATAGGCTCAACTTGTGTTCTAGAGATTTTATGATGTCTATCAAAACGATTATTACTCACCCGGGAGGTGCACACAAAGATGACTTTCTCGCCTGTAGCCTGATGGCGTCTGTGCATGGTGTGCCAATCGCACGGCGCGATCCAACAGAACAAGAGTTGGATGACGCTTGTGTTTGTGTCATTGATGTGGGCGGCAGGCACGAGCCTGAAAATAATAATTTCGATCACCATCAATTTCCACGCGACCACAAGCCCACATGTGCACTGTCGCTGGTTCTCCAGCACCTTGGCATCTACGAGGATGCACAGATGTTTTGTGACTGGTTGGAGCCTGCTGAGTGGTTTGACTGCCGCGGCCCTCAGAAGACGGCTGAGTGGCTCGGTATTGGGCGAGATGTTGTTGGTAAGTTAAACTCCCCGATTGATATGACGATGCTGCGTCGTTTTGCTCAGAGCGCACCAAGCGATGAACTTAAGCCAGGAGATCATGTGTATGAGCTGATGCGTTATATTGGTGGGGACTTATTGGAATATCTTCATTCTGTGCGTAGCAAGTTGGACAGCATTAGCGTGCATGTCGAACGTTGGCAGCTTGATTCTAATGGAGATAGCTTTGATGTTTTATTTCTACCGCGTAAGGACTCAACGCTGGATGATGTTTCTGGTAGTTTGGGTCGCTATATCATGGTCAATGAGCTGCATGAGGAAATATCAGCTATTGTTTATCCAGATAGCCGAGGCGAAGGTTTTGGACTTGCTCGATTCAATGATCACCCGAGAATTGATTTCACGCGAGTAGAAGCTGCTGAGGATGTTCACTTTGCACACAACAGTGGCTTTCTCTGCAAGACCAGTGCTACTGAGCAGGATCGCCTTCGGGAGATTCTTACTCATGCATGGCAGTAACGCTGCCTGCTCAGTAAGATAGCGGGTCAATTCTTGAGAAGAGCCTTGGGGGGGCTTCATAATTCGTGTATGAAGAGACATATGAAAGTATCTATCTGCCGTGTTTTGCTGTGCCTTTTAATGGTGTCTTCTTTTGTCGGCGCTGCTGAACGAGTTAATCTAGGCGATTTTCTATTGTCGAGGTCTCCAGCTACAGCACCCTCGACCAAATCAAGCTACAGCATGCTAGGTGAGGTGGATTTTGACACGGCGGCAGGAGGTTTCTCTTATGAGAGGTTTGAGTTAGATGTCCCATTCAATGCGCCTCACTATATTAACGACAATAATGCGTTTATGGTGGGTATGGACTACAAGGCTACTTGGCTTGATTCAGATACCATTATTGGTGATACCGATCTGCATGACTTTCGACTCAAGCTGCGGTGGATGTATCGTCAGCCCGGTAGTAAGTGGTCTTGGATGACACTCATTCAACCAGGATTGGCAACCGACGGTAATAGTGTCGATATGGATGATTTTTCAGTGAATGGTCAAGTTGGTTTCCGCTATGCCGCCTCAGCTGATTTGGCGTGGATCGGTGGCGTGGTCTTCTTTCAGAACTCAATGGAGACACGGGTATACCCAGGGATTGGTTTTCAGTGGCGGCCAAACGATGACTTGTTGGTGCGGCTCGCGGGTCCGAATTTTAAGGCTTCATGGCAACCGAACGAAAACTGGATTATCCATGCTGTTGTCGCGTCTGGTGGCGCTACATGGAATGTCGAAGAGGCAGGCGCAGATTTTGATGTGCGCCTGCGTAGTTATTACGCCGCTGTCGGTGTAGAGCGCCAACTCTCTGAGAAACTCTGGCTTGGACTCTGGGGGGGGATGACCTTTGCCAATGAATTAGAGATAGATACATCATCAGGCACGAGCGTTTTTGAAGATGATGCCGATTCGGGCTGGTTCATGAAGCTTGGTCTCCGCAGGATAGTCTGGTAGCAGGATTCGGGGTGCCTATGCCATCTAGCTGAGACAACAAAAAGCCCAACCGATGTTTGCAACCGGTTGGGCTTTGTTTTAAAATTTGTTTGGTGATGATCTAGCTTGCCTCAGCGAGCTTCACATTGACACGACGGCCATCCTTGTCGAAGTAGACGTTGCCATCAACACGTGCGTGGATGGTGTGATCCTTGCCCATGTATACATTGTTGCCTGGGTGCCACTTGGTGCCACGCTGGCGGATGATGATGTTGCCAGACACGACTGTCTCGCCACCGAATTTTTTAACGCCAAGACGCTTGCTGCGTGAGTCGCGACCGTTTTTAACGGAACCTTGTCCTTTCTTATGAGCCATTGTTCTAAGTAGTTGAGATGATTAAGTAGCTATGGTTAGCTAATACTGGTGATTTCCAGCTTGGTGAGGTGACGACGGTAGCCTTTGGTCTTGTGATAACCTTGGCGGCGTTTGAATTTGAAAGCGACGCCTTTTTTACCGCGGAACTGGTCTACTACCTTGGCGGTGACTGCAGCACCTGCCACTGTAGGTGTACCTACGGTAGTTGATTTACCATCGTTTGTAAGGAGAACTTCCTCAAATTTTGCTTCGGAACCAACTTCAGCGTCGATTTTCTCGACGTCGAGTTTGTCACCTTCTTGAACGCGGTATTGTTTACCACCTGTTTTGAAAACTGCGTAGGCCATGGGATTACTCCTTGTGGTTGCTTGGGTTGCTAATTGTCGCCGGGGCACACCATGTGCACCGTGCGGGGCGGGAATTCACCACAATCCAGCGGCTCGGGCAAGTATATTTTTTTAAGAAAGTGAGCAATGTCACTCATGGGCGCCCAAATATGAGCTATGGAGCGGTCAGAGCTTGTCCATTTTGCGATGGTTTTAGGCTCAAAAGGAAGGGGGCGGCGGTGCTAGCCCATGTCGTAGCATCTTCGTAGCTACTGGCATGCTCTTTCCAGCAAGTTTGTAACATATCTGTATTAATGACCCCGGGATTGAGTGCTACAGCACCGATTTTGGCGGGAAGTTCTTGGGCCAGAGCTTGGGTTAGACCCTCGATTGCCCATTTACTGGCACAGTAGGGGGCCACCTCGGGAGAGGTGGATCGACCCCAGCCGGAAGAGAGATTGACGATCATGCCGCGGCCATGATTGATCATCATGGGAACAGCATGCCTGATCATACTGGCAGTGCCATTGATATTAATCGCTGTCAGGCGGTTAAATTCCTCTGCGGATACTTGCCACAATGGGGCTGGCTCATTAACAATAGCCGCATTGTTGATGAGGAGGTCTGGGGGCCCCGTGATTGAATTTGCCTCATGGCAAAAAGCGGCTACTTCGTCATCATAAGCTACGTCGACTTTTGAGAAGAAGTGCGGAGCAGGGAAGTCTCGCTGGAGCTGCTCGATGAGCTTGCCGCGTCTGCCGCAGCCCACCACCGTATGTCCAGCAGCGGTAAATTCATCGACCAAAGCTCTGCCGAGTCCGGAGGTGGCCCCGGTGATCCAGATGGTTTTTGAAGACATGGTTACCGACAAGATCTTATCAAACAGCGATGATCAATTAGCTTTTGCCAAATTCGGCAGCAATACTTTTTGCAGATGCTACGGTATTGCGATGAAGTTTGGCGGTGAGTCCAGGGTGTCTGTTATATCCACCCCCGTACAGTATCGCAAGTGGTATACGGTTTCTGAGAAAAGCACGAATAATGGTGTCGTCCCGACGTTTCATGTCTGCGACGTTGAGCATCATTGTTCCCAGTAGATCGTTAGAGTGATTGTCTGCACCAGCCACCCAGATCACCAAGTCTGGGTTGAAAACATCGAGTGCGCTGGCAAGCGTGCTAAATAGTTGCTTCAGATACATGCCGCCCTCGACATAGCGCACAGTTTCGACATCCATCGACCCTTGCACTTTACTCGTCGTCGATGCGGTCTGTCCGACGTGAATGGAGTAGGTGAATACTCGTGGATCGTCTTGTAAAAGGCTGTTGGTGCCATTCCCTTGATGTGCATCGGTGTCAACGATCATAATTCGGATACCGGGTTGGTATTCCTGCAGGTCACGCACGGCGATGGCTACGTCATTGAATACGCTGAAGCCTTCGCCGTGTTGTTTGAAGGCATGATGAGTGCCTCCCGCTAAACAAACAGCAACTCCCTCTGCGAGTGCAGCGTGGCATGTTTGCCGTGTTGCTTCTGCCTCGGTGGCACATCTTGCGTAGAGTTGCGGGTTTGCAGGGAGACCAAGGGCGAGTTGTTCTTTCCGGTCTAGCTTACCGTAATAGATTTTCGATAGGTATTGGTCGTCGTGGACGCGCTTGAGGACATGTAAATTGGTCTGTGAGACGTCAATGATCTCCTCAGGCCTGAGGATGCCATTTTGTAGAAGCATCTCCCGACTGGTGGAATATTTGTCGCCCTGGAAGGGGTGAGATGCTGGTAGGTCCAGCTTGAGGTCGATGTCCGAGGAATAAAAGCAGCGCATTAGGTTGTTTCTAGATATCTCAATCTAGATTGAATGGCGACGGAGGAAAGTGCGAAATTGCTCTAATCTCATTTTGTGTTATTTGCCACCCAGTCCACGGTAGCGTGATTTGCTCCATTTCAAACCATCCATGTATTCTAGGTTTTTGCCGTGCATATCGATTAAGCTTTGCCACATCGTAGTAGCATTCTTGTAGAAGGCGACTGCGTCTGATTTTAAGCCTTTGTTCTGAGCGGTATAACCAAGATCTCCATAGAGGTAGGCCAGCGAGCGGCGAAGGCCGACTTCTTTTTGTTGTGCTCCTTTTTTGAGTAGCTTTTGCATTAATTCAGCAGCCTGCTTTCCCTGTGCTAGTTCATTCTTTGTATCGCTTGTATCGCCATAGAGACCGGCTCGTTGCCAGTGAAAGACAGCAAGCCGATACAGAGGTTCACTAGCTTCAGGATGATTTTCAACGACTTTGCTGACGATACTGATGGCCTGCTCTAGTAACTTTGCTGCTTCTGTTCTTCTTCCCAAATCGCGTAATAGTATCGATCGCAGGCCCATCGCTGTTGCTTTCTGCATCGAAGCCCCATTCGGACTGGTATCATCGTTTGATAGTCCGGAGAGAAGTCCTTCAGCAAGCTTGAGCTTGGCGGTGCCTGGAGTGTCGTTGCCAGCCTGCATTTCTGCCTCAGCGGATAAGAGTTCAATTCTGGCAAGATCGACCTTTGCGAGAGTAAGCTTGGGATTCTTTTTTAAGATCGAACGCAGGTGGTCAGCTGCTTTGCCACGTAATTTAGTGGCATCATCAAATAAATCCATGCTCTCTGCAATAGATGCCGATTTGAGCGCATACTGAGAAATTCTGGCTCGAATGGTGATGTGTTCTGGAAGTGCTTCATGGATGTTTTCGAGGTCCTTGAGCGCTAGCTGAAAATGCTGCAGAGCCATCTCAGGCTTCGTTTCCTCGATAGCGTAGCCGTCTATGATTTGCATGACGGCATTAATCCGGCGAACTTCGTTAGCATCCCCACCTGAGATAGCATCAATGTTCTTACGTGCCTTGGGTAAGATCCGCTTGGCAAGCTCGTTATCTTTATTTTTGAATGCTTGTAGTAAACAGATGAGGCGTGCTCTTGCTATGCGTGCTGCAAACTCAGTTTTTTGTTCGGTTAATTCTGCAGCTTGAGCCTCGGCTTTATCAACCCAAGCATCGGCCGAGGAGGTTTTGCTGCGATGGATTTCTAGTTCAGCAAGCTGAATCAGAGCTGCGGTTCGCATCAGTGAGGCTTCTTGGTCTCCTTCAAGAAGTTTGAGAAGTCCGCGAAGCTCGTTCGTGATGATTTCGCTCGCAGGCTCGGGTGTTGAAAGTTCTGGGAAATCTTGATTGGTGGTTCGCATCAGCCACTCGACGAGGTGATCATTGGTTGCACTAAGGGCATTAAGCTGATTAAGAAGGCTAGCTTTGGATGTTGCTGCTTGCTGCTGAAGCGCTTGCTTGCTGGTCTCGGTGTCTTGCTTTGCTTTGATTGCCAGAGAGGCATTGGCCTTGGCGCCTTTAGTCTCTTGTTCTAATGAGGATAATTTTTCGTTGTAATCGTCTAGGTCAGAGCCGCGCTTGTATTTCTGATGCGCCAGTAGCCCATACAGTAATACGCAGACAAAGATGCATGCTCCAGCTATTATTAGAGAACCCACCATCGCAAAGTTGCTGATGCGAGCACGCTTCAGGAGCCCTGCTTTTTCATTTGCCGCTCTGGCATCAGCATCAATGTCATCCCATGCCCTGAGGACTTCGTTCATGTCGCTGTAGCGCTCCTCGGGATTTAGGGACAGGCATTTGTGGATAATGCCACGACGTTTACGCTCCAGAGCATCGCTTGCTTCACTACTCCAACCTTCTAGCTCACGATGTTCAAGACGCTCAGCAAGTTTGATGAGGTCAGCCTCAATACCCGTGACATGACCCTCGCCTGGCTTTGGGGCTACTTGATGAAAGGTGGCCTCACAACGTGGGAATTTCCCCGTTAGTAATCGGAAGGCGATAACGGCAAAGGCATAATTATCCCAGGCATAACCTTTGCCTTCGAGATAGCCATCTGGCTCACGAAGTTGCTCGGGTGGAGCGTAAAGCAAAGCGTCAGTGAATGGCAACATGCTGACGCCTGGCATTTGGCCCATTGCAAAATCCGTTAGGCATAGGCTGTCGTCTTCATTGAAGAAAACATTGCCTGGCTTGAGGTTGCCGTGTGCAATTTTACGTTGATGCATTTCTCCCAGGGCGCGGGCCAGTTGCTCAACAACAGGCCATGCATCTGTTTCTGGGTAGTTATCCAAGCGATCTTGCAAAGACCTGATGGCGATGGTCAACTTGTCTTCATCAACGTCGGCGAGCATCGGCATGATCATGCAGCTGCTACCTTGTTTGGAGGCTTTCCAAACAATGGGGACTACCGATTTCGGATATGAGCCGTTTTGAAGCCTCCGTACCATATTTTCGATCAGAGGCCGATTAACGGCTATGGCATTGAACACACGAACGGCGTACCACGTCGTTGCCGGCAGCGTGGGTTCGCTTTCTTCAAGATCGCGGGCAATAAAAATAGAACCGCAAGCGCCTTCGCCAACAGGGCTCAGGACTTCCATTCCATCTATTTCTGGCTGCACCATGGCTAAAGTTTGTAGCCCTATGGCCGGTGATGACCAGCTAAAGTTTGTGTGTTTTTTTGATCTGCTGTGCGGTGTAGCATTTGCGCGCCATGATGATGGTTAAGCCTTTGAGGCGCCGGCTTGATCAAAACGAGGGTCTATGGGATAATCAAACAGCGAAGGAATGCCCATTCTTTAATATGCCGGCTAAAAAAAATAAATCCGACAAGCCTTTAGAGGGAAAGGCTCTCATTAAAGAGGTGTGCCGTCGTATACGTGTTGCGCGTAGTTATTGGGATGCGCATAATAATCGGGCGTGTAGGGGGGAGCGCGAGAAGGCCATTAAGCTCTACGAGACCTTGGATAAAATGCAGCGTGAGCAGGTGCCACAGGTGCTGCGGGTATGGTTGCGATACCGCAGTGAGAAATACTTTGGCAAGAGTGGTAAATGAGGGGTTTGGCTAGGCCTTACTCTGCCCACTGATAGACTCGTATGTAGTCGACTTCTAGGGTTTGTGGGAATGCGCTGTCTGGTAATTGTCTCGAATTTTGCGTAGTAGCCTCAAAGAATCTACCATCGACGGCGACATTGAGGATTAAATGAAACGCTTGGTCAAAGGGGGCGGTTGCATTTTTTGGCGCTTGCTCGGAATACCACTGTTCTTTTTTGATCGTTTGGTAGGTCATTCCATTAACTGCCCAGCTGATTTGATCTTTGTTCCAATCCAGTGTGTATGTATGAAATGCTTGTGAGGCATTTTTCTCAGGGAATGAATATGCGCCCGATAAGTAAGTGTTTCTTGGCCATTGGCCGCCGAAATGAAGTGCCCCTGTGGTTTTAGCTACCTCGCTACCACGAGACTCAATAATATCAATTTCCCCTGATGATGCCCAGCCTCCATAGCGAGGTTGTGTGGGCAGTAGCCATACAGCAGGCCAGATCCCATGGCCATCGGGCATTTTGGCTCTGATTTCGAATCGGCCGTATTGCCATTGGGCTCGGTGCAGTGTTCTTATTCTGGCAGATGAATACGGTTGGGTCTTACCGTCCACGGTCGTGTGTGGATCACGGTAGACCGAGATGTTGAGTTTGCCGTCTTTGGTGTAGCAGTATTTCTCATCCGAGCTGTAAAATTGTTGCTCGTTGTTACCTCCACCATAGCCATTTTCCTCGCGCGCCCATTTGGCAGGATCGAGCTTTTGCCCATTAAATTCATCATGCCACACCATCACCCATTGCTTGGTCAGCTTTCTGAGCCGGTATTTAATGTCACCACCTTCTGGTGTAGCTTTCACATAACGGTCTATGCTTTCGCCTGTGCCCACAATCGGTGCACCTACAGCTTCCCAGTTGGTATTGTGTTCTTGTTTTTGTTCAAGTTGGTAGTGAAGGTCGCTCTGAGTTTTGAGTGTTAGTCGATTGGCTGCTGTGACTTTGATCACTGCTTGCTCTGTAGATGATGCGCTGGCTTCAGCTCCGATGAGTTTCGGAGGTAAGTTGATGGCAAGGCTGATCACGAGTAGACGAATAAACATGGCTTTATAATTAAGGGGAAAGTTAATGATGTAGCCAGAGCTAAAAAGCAAGAATTGGAGTCGATCAACTACCCGTAGTTTGATAGTTTTTGCATCTCATGACCGAAGAACTCATCCAAGCAGCTAAAACAGAATTTGATCTTACTGATCCATCGCATCAAAAGAGCGTTTTGGACCTTACTGAACGTTTTTTAGATTTATTGAAGGATGGGGATATCGAGGACTTAAGAAATAAGTTGAGAGCAAAGGGTGTTCCAATGGAAGCGCGTATGGCGGGTTTATTGGCGAGTTCAAAAAAATGGATACTTGGAAATCAGCAGCCTAGAAAAGTGGCTGTCGTGTTTGCGATGTGGGGCGAGCAAAATCGTCTTTTGCCCAAGAGTGAGAATAACCCCAACGGTGAAAATTCTCTAGTGGCGAAGCTTGAGCAACTTGATTGGGCGACCAAAGAATCACCAATCGATTGGCATCTTTATGCGGTGGATGATGGCTGCCCTCACGGAAGTGGATCCATCGCTAAGCGTGTAGCATCTGAGCATCAGCTCGGGGACAGGGTGACTGTACTATCCCTCAGTGATGCTCTACCTGCTAATGACGGTCCTCTGGCTCATCTTGCCTCTGCTGATGATTCCCGCAAGGCCGGTGCGATTATTATGGGCGCGATGAGCGCCATTGATGACGGCGCTGATGCGGTCGTTTATACGGATGCTGATAATTCAGTACACCTTGGGCAGATTGGTTTGTTGTTGCAGCCATATGTTGATGCAGCAATACCTGTGGTGTTGGGTGATCGTAAGCACTCTGACTCAGTATTGGTGAAAGAGGGTGCTCGGTGGGGAATTGGCATCAAGGTATTACGCCACATGCAGAGAATGATTGGGCATGCTGTTTTTTGCCAAGGCATACTTGATACTCAGGCAGCGTTTAAGCTTTATGAGAGCAAGTTGCTTAAGGAGATGATTACAGAACCTACCGTTTATGATTTTTCATTTGATACAGACTGGATACTAGCTGCGCTGAAACGAGAAGTGGATATTGAGCAAGTTGCTTTCGCCTTTATTGATTCTGCTGCAGAGTCTGCATCAATCACGCAAGGGCCGATGACTACCTGGGAGACGTTGTTGTTTGGCTTGGAAAAGCAGGTCCGAAAATATGGGTTTGCCGAGGGTGATGCCGCGGCCATGGGAGCGGTACTTCGTGAGGAGATCAAGGATTACCGTGATCTTGAAAAAGTTATCGACCATTTGCCCCCCGAGCTTGAGCACGCGGGCGAGGAAGACTATGGCAACCCCGCAATCATGAGTCCAGAGGCACTACGGCGATGGCTCCAAGATCGCTTGGCATCAGCAGTATAGCGAACCGATTCAAGGAGTCATGTGATGGGAAGTAGGATGCTGGCCGTGCAGCCTCCTTCGGTATGATTCTTGATGCTCGCCTTTCCGCCGTGAAGCTTGGCGGCCTCAAGCACAAGCGGAAGTCCAAGCCCTGTGCCTTTGTAGTTACTATGGGGGCGTGGTAGCGAGTAGAAATGCTCGAAAGCGCGTTGCTCAGCATACTCAGGGATTCCTGGCCCTTGATCACGGATTGTCAGGATGGCTTGTCCCTTTGCTGAGCTGAGAGAGAAGGTAATTTTACCTTTTTCAGGGGAGAAGCCGATCGCGTTTTCGAGAATGTTGTTGATGGCAAGTTTGAGAATCATGGCGTCGCCAGTAATCTTGATATTAGCCAGTATGTGTGAGTCAATGGTGAGGTTTTTTTCGTCCATATGTGCTGCGGCTTCATGGATGATTTCGTAGCATAGTTGAGATAAATCAAATCTGCGCTGATTCTCGAGCTGGGCTTTACGTTCAAGTTCGGCAAGTTGGAGAAGGTCGCGCACGAGGCACTCACTGCGCTCGGTTTCACGCCGAATATTCTGTATGAATTTCACCCTTTTTTCGGTAGGCATATCCTCATGCAGTAGTTCCGCTGCTCCTTTGATAGCGGCTAGTGGACTTTTTAGTTCATGGGTTAGGCTGGATACGTAATTCTCTACATAGCGCCGGCCTTCCAAAGCTTCACGCATATCAAAGAGAGCTTTTCCTAAGGTGTTGACCTCACGTCCTCCACCGAGGTTGGGTGTCGCGGGGCGTTCACCTCGGGTGATTGATTGAGCGTAGTTTGTCAGCCGGCCAACCGGCTTAAATAGCCATATAAACACAGCGCCAGTGAGCAGAATAACGCCTGCGCCAATAAGAATGGTGGCTGATAGAATGTTCTCCTGCCGCTGGCTAATAAAGTGGCTGACATCGGCCTGTGGTTTGTAAACGGTAAGAACGGCGATGATATCTTTGCCTGAATATACAGGAGCGGCGACGTAAAGAATGGAGCTGCCTGGATCGTTGGCATCGACTCTGGTAGAGCGTGCACCGTATTCACCTCTTAGAGTGAGTATCACGTCATTGTAGCCTGAGAAATCCTGCCCCTTTCTGAGTCCATTGTCTGAGTCGAAGACTACTTCACCAGAGGCACTAGTAAGGTATGCGTTAAGGCCTAAATTTGTTTTGTTATGACCATAGATTTGAGCTTCGATCTTGTGGCTTTGTGCCTGCTTGAAGGTGTTTTTTAAGCTTTGCTGGTCGATTTCGCCGTTTTGTATTCCATCCTCGATCATGCCAGCCATGACATGAGAGATATCAACCATCATTTCCTCAGTAGCTTGAAATGTCTGCGCTTCAATGTCTTCTAAAATATAGACGATCAGTCGGTAAAACCCGAAGCTGATGATAAGGGCTAAACAGAGGAGAGTGACTCGGGTTAATCGCATAGATTCTATGGTGTTGGGCAATCGGCTAATGCTGGCAGATGAGCTTATTCCGAGCTCAGTGTGTAGCCAAGTCCACGGCGAGTCTCAATCGGGTCACTATCATCGGGTGTGCACTCGCGTATTTTAGCCCTGAGTGATTTGATGTGCGCATCAATAGTGCGGTCCATAGCTGATCCAGGGTCTTCCCAAGCTTTCATGAGCAATTGGTCTCGTGTGAAAATGCGCCCGGGTTGACTCATCAATGCTGCGAGAAGTTTGTACTCGTGGGCGGTCAGGTTCATTCGCTTGCCCATGCATGAAATTGTCATAGCAGCGGGGTCATGCTCGAGAGCCCCATGCTTTTGTCCTTGAATAGTTTCATGCTGAGTTTTTTTGCCATCTTTTGATGTGCCTGCACGTCTTAGAATGGCGCGTATGCGGGCGACGACTTCACGCGGGCTAAACGGCTTTGTGACATAGTCATCACCACCTAGTTCAAGTCCGAGAATACGATCGATCTCTGAGTCCCTAGCGGTAAGGAATAGCACGGGCATGGCAGAGGATTTTCTTATCTGCGCACACAGGTCGAAGCCTGAAATGTCTGGCAGGCCGACATCAAGAATGGCGAGCTGATAATCGTCGGTAGAGAGTTTTAAGGCATCGCTAGCAGTGGTGACATGAGTGACCTCGAAATGCTCTGTTTCCAGTGCGTAGACGAGTGTATCGGCTATGGCAACTTCGTCTTCGACTAAGAGAATTCGTAGCATAGTTATAGTTTAGTTTTTAAAAGAGGAAAATCCAACCTCAAATAGCTCTTGTCCCCTGGCGTTCATCCGTGGAGATAAACCTCTGGACAGGCAGCATAATGAGCCCTAGCTTGCTTTGAAATTATCTATTTAATCAAATGATCAATAAACAAACTATTACTTCTGTTCTTGGAGTCGCTGGCCTTGCTGGCGTTCTCGCTACCGCCACAGTCAATGCTCAGGATGCTGCTGCGCCTGCCCCGACAACACCTCCGGCACCTCAACTGACCGACGCTGAAGTGAAGGACATTAGTTCCTACATTCTCGGCTTACAATCATCACAGCGTTTTGCTTCCTCTGGACTCGAGACCACCGATATTGACATGGATGCTTTCGGCAAGGGCTTCACCACAGGCCTCAAGGGGGGTGAGCCAGAATACCCAGAAGCAAAGTTGCGCGCTGCAATGGAGGCACTTGGAAACTCCGTGCAGGCCAGACAAGCAAAAGTAGGTGAAGCAAACCTCGCTGCAGGTAATGCGTTCTTGGCCGAAAATGGTAAGCGTGAGGGGGTCAAGACGACAGCAAGCGGCATGCAGTATGAAGTGCTTAAGCAAGGAGGCGACAAGAAGTATGTGGCTCCTGAAGGTGGTGCCCCAGACAACAACACACGCTTCATGGTAAATTACCGTGGCACATTGATCGATGGCACAGAGTTCGATAAATCTCCAGAGGGTCAGACATTCCCAATGACGCTTCAGGTAATTCCGGGATTTAAGGAGGCTCTTACAAGCATGCCCGTTGGATCGAAGTGGAAGATTTTCCTACCTGCTAATCTCGCTTACGGCCCTCGTGCGGCTGGACCCAAGATTGGTGCAAATAGCGCTCTTATTTTTGAGCTTGAGCTTGTAAATATCGAGAAAGCACCAGCTGCCCCAGCAGGAGGCCCAGCTATCCCAGCACGCTAGGCTGGGTTATTGAGCAGCGAGCAAGACTTTACTCAGCTGCATCGTTTTTCAAATGAAAGACCGCTGGTTTATCCGGCGGTCTTTTTTTCTGGTAGTTAGTTGGCTAGGATGCTTTTGTGCAATCCTAGCAATTGTGATATCTTCACGATCAACAAACGCAACGACCATGACAAATTTAACCTATTACGGACATGCCTGCTTTAGTGTTGAGTTGGCGGGAAAGAAAATACTCTTTGACCCCTTTATCACACCTAACCCCTTAGCCAATGAGATTGATTTGGCTTCTATCGAAGCCGATTACGTCCTAATTTCTCATGGTCACGAAGATCATGTTGCCGATGCTGTTGAGGTTTTAGAGCGCACTGGTGCAGTATTGATTTCGAACTATGAGGTGGTGAGTTGGTTTGCGGAGAAAGGCTGTACTAATGCTCACCCGCTGAATCACGGAGGTGCGGTTGAGCTTCCGTTTGGCAAGGTAAAGTATGTCAATGCGGTGCACTCATCGGTGCTGCCCGATGGAAGCTATGGCGGCAACCCGGGAGGCTTTGTTGTGGAATCTGAACAGACCAATTTTTACTACTCTGGTGATACAGCATTGACCTACGATATGAAAATGCTCGGAGAATTCCATCAGCTTGATTGGGCGGTTCTTTGTGTCGGTGACAACTTTACCATGGGTCATGCTGATGCTGCGATCTGCGCTGACTGGATAGGCGTGAAGCAAGTCGTGGGTGTCCACTTTGATACCTTCCCATATATTGAAATCGACCATGATGTAGCCAAGGGATCCTTTGCCGCCAAAGGGAGCACTTTGCATCTCCTTGGTATTGGAGCCACTGTGACTCTCTGATTGTGGCCAAAGCAGATTTGATTTTCTAACCTCGAGTTTCTTAATAAGCATTATGTATCGCACTGGAATAGGATATGACGTTCATCAATTTGCTGAAAATCGCCCTTTGATATTGGGAGGGGTGGAAATTGAGCATAGCCATGGACTTGCGGGGCACTCCGATGCGGATGTTCTCAGTCATGCTATCGCTGATGCTTTGTTAGGTTCGCTTGGATTGCCGGATATCGGTTATTATTTTCCACCCACGGATGAGAGTATCGAAGGCATTTCTTCGCTTAAGATTTTGGAAAAGTGTCGGCAGTTGTGTGCCGAGCACGGTGCAGTAATTCAGAATGTTGATTCATCCATGGTCGCTGAGGCTCCCAAAGTACTTCCTCACGCTGATGCGATGAAGGAGAATATTGCAGCAGCGCTCGGAGTTACTACTGGTCAAATTGGCATCAAGGCGACTACCAACGAGACCATGGGCTTTGTAGGTCGTAAGGAGGGCATTGCTGCTCTGGCAAGTGCGATGGTCTATTTGCCAGATTAACTTCAGCTAAGATGGCGACGATACCTGATTTGCCTGCTGACGAGAGACCTCGTGAGCGCATGGCTCGTCTTGGTGCTGCGGCTCTCAGTGATGCCGAATTATTAGCTATTTTTTTGCGCACAGGTGTTGTTGGTAGTAGTGCGATTGAAGTCGGGCAACGCTTGCTCAAAAAATATGGAAGTCTTACTGAGCTAGGTGGGCTAAGTGTTAAAGAGCTCTCTGCGGAGTATGGCCTGGGGCCTGCTAAAGCATCGCAGATGATTGCAGCGTTCGAGTTGGGTGCGCGCTCTGCCGGTGAGAAGATGAATCGAGCTGTCATGAATAGTGCTGAAGCCATTTATGAAGCCATGGCGCCAAGGTTAGCGCATGAGAGCCGAGAGCATGTTTTGATTATCCTGTTGGACACTAAGTTGCGTGCCACGCGAACCATTGAGCTGAGTAAAGGCAATGCGGATACTGCGTTATGTGAGCCACGCGATGTTCTGCATCATGTGCTCATACACGGTGCGGCTTCATTTGTATTAGTGCATAATCACCCTTCAGGAGATCCTAGCCCGAGTCGACAAGATGTCGTGTTGACCAAAAAAATTCGTGATGCTTCTGAGACTATGCGTGTGCGCTTTGTGGATCACCTCATCGTAGGGCGAGCTTCTGATCATCATGCAGGTCCGTATTATAGTTTTGCAGCAGCTGGTGTGTTGGCTTGATTTGAGCGCTAGCTGAGTATGGTGAGATTTATTCATTGGAAAATCGAGGATCCGCAAATACATTGATTTTATGCCTGAAGTTCATCCAAGTGCCATTGTCAGTGAGCGTGCTCGCTTAGCAGAAGACGTTACTGTTGGCCCTTTTAGTATTATCGACAGTGGAGTTGAAATTGGTCCAGGATCAGTGATCGGCGCGCATGTATGGATCACGGGAAATTCTAAATTGGGAGCCAATAACTCAGTTGGATACGGAAGTATTATTGGCGCAGACCCTCAGGACGTTTCATTCAATGCTGAAACTCACAGCAATGTTGAAATAGGCGACAATAATAAGATTCGTGAATATGTTACGATTCACCGTAGTGCTTCCGATGGTGGTAGCACTATTGTAGGTGACGCGAACTTTTTAATGACTGGTGTTCATCTTGCGCATGATGTGCAAATGGGTAGCAATAATGCACTCGCAAATAATGTGCTCATTGCGGGGCACGTGAAGCTGGCTGATCATGTATTTCTTGGTGGGGGAAGTGCCTTTCATCAGTTTATTCATATTGGTCAATATGCTATTGTTCAGGGGAATGCTGTTGTGAGTCGCGATGTGCCTCCCTATTGTATGGCACATGGCCGCAACGAACTTGCAGGCCTGAATGTTATCGGTCTGAGGCGTGGTGGCTTCACACCCAAGGAAAGATCCGATATCAAGCGCGCATACCAGCTGTTATTTCGCAGTGGAGGTAATATGGCGGAATCACTGGCCGAAGCAGATAAGACGGAGTGGACAGATGTGGCAAAGCTCTTACTGCATTCTGCGCGCCATGCATCGCGCAAGGGGATAATGTCCCGTTCCAGCTCGGCAGGTTAATCTTGCTAGTGTGCCGGCTACTTTCAGGAAGTAAAATAACGCGCTGGCTTACCAGCTCTTTTTATACTTCATGATACCTTCACCAATGCCCTCGGCGAGGGACTGGCGATACCACGCTTTTTTCATGCGTGCGCGCTCTTTGCTATTGCTGACAAAACCGCATTCAACAAGAACGGCGGTATTTTTTGTGTTTCTGAGAACGTAGAATTTGGACTGCTTGGCGCCACGATTAATGGTGTTTAATTTGTTACAGATTTTTTTCTGGATGTGTGTCGCAAGTTTTTTGCCCTCACGGCCATAATAAAAAGTTTCAAGGCCATAAGGGTCGCGCTTCCACACGTGGTTGTAGTGGATGCTTACAAAAATCGAATTGCGGTAGCGGTTTCCTATGCTGACACGGCCTGGTAGGGTGACAAAAACGTCGCTACGCCGTGTGAGTTTGGTGCGAATGCCTCGCTTCTTTAGGTAGTATTCCAGACGCAGAGCGGTGTCCAAGGCGAGGTGCTTTTCATAGACTAGCCCGTGATTTCCACCCTTATCATGTCCGCCATGGCCGGCATCGATGATGACGTAGTTGAAGCTCTTGGCAGATGCTTGCGGGATGGTCGTGCCGATGATGGCAAAAATGCTGATGCAGATGAGGCGCAGGGCAAAGCGGGACATTTGGTGAGTGAATGAATCAGTTGGTGGTGAGTAGCTCGTAGAGATGGGAAGTCACTAGTTATAGATAAACGGTGGGCGCTCTGAGGCGTTACGCACTTTCTTGCGTTGTGCCTCCTCAGCCACAGGGTCGTAGAGGACGCCGCCAGCAACGACAACTTCACCACTAGCAAATCTTGTCAGTCGAGGGTCTCCTCCTGAGCCGCGTTTGTGATACCTGGTGAATCGTATGATGCCACCTGGAGTGATACAGCTGTGCCCGAACATATTGGGTTTTACTTGGTAGAGTGCATGCATGTTGTTGGCGCCATCAAGGCTGCCAGTGGGCTTGCGGAAGCTGATGATTTTACCCAGCGGAATCGTGGCGATTTCTTGATTTCGGTTTACAGAGGTTACGTGTGCAAAAAGTTCTATTGAGCGGTTGCCACTGTAGGTGAGAAGCTCAAATTCCCGAATTTCATCAGGGGCTCCAGGGACGCCCGCTCTTTGATTCCACACTACACGCCCTTTCATGACGTTGAAAGAAATTCGATTAGAGATAAAACCGTTACGCCCAGCCTCTGGCATTTGCACATAGGCCTGGCACATGTAATTCCCCATCGTATCAAGTGCATATGTTGAGTTTAGTGTCACAGAACGCACAACCGTTTTTCCTGTGGCGATTACGACTGCCCCATATTTGGTAGGTCTTGATGGTGTGACTCCTCGGCCCCGAGCGGAGATATTAAAATCTAGCCATGGCCTACCGTTTTGATTGCTTAGTGTTACTTCTCGGCCGGCATTGTTTGTGATGTAAACGTTAGCTTTGATTGGCTCATTAACGATGTAACTCGATTTACTCAACTCTAATCGAATAGCGAGCTGTGCATTCACCTCGGGTATCGCGGCGAGGATGGTGACGAGAGCGCAGAGTATTGCGGCGGTGTGTTTTAGAAATAGTCTGCTCGTCATGGCTTTACTAAGGTTTAAGCTCTTCGGTGAGCTGCGTCAATCTTACTGTCTCGAGTTGTTACATGTTCTAAAGCCAATATCGGGCCTCCTGAAATCACGGCTGTCTATCCATTCGCGCGCTTGAGCCCCATATTTTGGCCGCATATAAGAGGCTCCACCAACCATGTAGCGCGGGGGCGCTGATGGATCAGCTGGGTTTAGAATCGGATCACGCATCCATTCTGACACATTCCCTGCCATACCAAAAATTCCAATGGTGGTTTGCTCAGCTTCATCGACTGCCACATATCCCGTGCCCTGAAGCTTGCTTGGTTCACAACTTGATGAACAAGCAGCATACCAATCGCGATAACTTATTAGGCTGCGACCTTTCCACTCTGCGTAAGCATGAGCATCCCACCAATCGACTCCTACCACTGGATGGTAGAGTCCAATTTTGTGATTATTCCATGTGCCGCCTTCTTTAGCTGCCGTGTAAAGACCATTCCAATCATCGGGGATATGCGACGTTTTGTAGTCGGGTTGATCCTCATGCTGGTAAACATCCTGCATATCGTAGGGAAGTGACTCAACCGCCTTGATGAACTCTGCATATTCCCCGATCGTAACTTCGTGAGTATCCAGCCAAAACCCACGAACTTTATGGTGGAATCCGTAAGGGTCCGAGTATTTGCCAGCCGCGATATTAACCATATCTGTGAGGACTCTTTTTTCAGGTTTGGTTTTTTTAGAAAAGAGGTAAAAGCTCAGGCCGGTAATAATTAGAAGTGTTGCCAATAGTGTTAGGGACTTGCCCGCGAAGGTAGAAATGTGAAGGTAATGCCGCTTGGTCGAGTCAATCGGCATGCTTGAGGTGTTGAGCTTCACGCTCTCGCTTTGTCTCCTCAATTGCCGTTCTATTTCGTCTGAGAGAGCATGGATTTGTCCCCATGACTTGGGCTGAGTATTGTTGAGTAACGCCATCGACCCAAGCAGCGTATTGGTTCGGGTTGATCCTGGCTCATTAGGCTGGATCATGTCTTGCAACAATTGTCCGAGTAATTCCTTATCTTCCTTGGTGCTTGTATGGCTAGCTTGACCTGAAATTGCCAAATTAGAGATACGGCAGTGATGGTCTTGGTCTACAAATATATCATGAGGTGATAAACTTATCGTGGCGATGTTACGTGATTCAATATGCTCGTAAGCACTCGAAACATTGCTGAGAATACGGGCGATTTGCAGTGGTTTGAGAGTTTCTTGGCGTTTATGAAGCTCAGCTAGATCTCTACCCTTAACCTTCTCATAAGTAAAATAGCATGCGTTGCCTTCGTTGACGGCTTCCAGAATGGAGGCCACCAGCGGGTGATCCACACTTGCTTTCATTTTCACATCGGCAATGAATTCCTGTCGGGTTTCATGGTCGGCGATAAATTCATCGTCAAGGTTACAGACGAGCACCTGTCGTCGCACGGAGATCTGCGTAGCTTCCCACGTTGAGGTTGATGCTCCCTTGTAGATTAATGGCCCCAGTAGGTAATCACCGACTTCTCTTCCAGTGCTAAATAAGGGTTTAAGATCAGAGCTCATAATACGGTCGATATGATGTAAAGATTTCTTAACTACTTATGAATTACATAGCAATTAGCAATTTTCTGAGTGTCCGCATTGATTTAATTTACTCGGCTCTCACCTGAAAGCGTAACGCTTAATTTTCATTGTGTTTTCGGCCCAGATTATGACCTTTAATATGAAACTAGCTAAGGTATATGCTCAAATTACGTGGATAATAGTGAGCCTTCAATGCCGGCATTTACATGGATCCCCCCAAACCGTGGCAGGCATAGCCCCAAGCTGCAATCTGGCCAGTCTTATAGATTTATTGTTAATCCCTAAAAACAAAGAGCTCAGGTGTTACCCTGAGCTCTTTTTAGATGGTGGAGGCGAGGGGAGTCGAACCCCTGTCCTAGATGCCTTCTACGTAGACCTCTACATGTTTAGTTGATGATAGTGGTGTTTGAGAGGGCATTTGCTCACCAACGGCTTAGACCCCCCGGTTAACCTGTTTAATCTCACCATTGACCCGGTCACCCGATCTTTGGCCAGTCCACTGTTGTGTCGCCTTTCCCCCTAGTGGACGTCAGAGGAATAGACGTTACTGGCAATTAAGCAGCAAGTGCGAGCTCGTTAGAGTCTGCAATTAGTTTGTTTGAACGGCTTTTTTAAGAGGCCAACCGATCAACCTCTACATGCAGCCTATGTTTCCAACATTCAGTCGAAACCATGACGCCCCCTCAAATATTTTGAGAGCTTACCTAGTATGCAATAGTTACTGCATTTTGCAAGTGGTTTTCACCTTGGTGATGGGTTTCAGGCGGGCTCTATACAATCAGGGCATGTGCCAAAGAACTCGAGTTCATGATAAAGGTTACGGTATCCAGTAGTGAATTGGATATCCTTTTCAAGCTTATGAACAGGGCATGGCGCTTTGATAGACTCTATGGACCCGCAATCAGTGCAGATGAGGTAATCGCTGTGTTCTCCGGGTATGATAAGGGTGAAGTAGGCGGCACGTTCATGAAGCCCAAGCCGGCGCAGAATACCCTTAACCTCAAGGCGTTGGAGCAGTCTGAATACGGTGGCTTGGTCGCATTGGTTGGCGAGAAGTGGTGATTCGGTAAGCTCCGCTAGCGTCATTGGGCGACTACTATCGAGAAGTGTGGCTAGCAGTTTTTCTAGAGCTTGGGTCTTTCGAAGTCCCTCAGCACGACAGCGTTCAATGATAGTTTCAAGTTTGCTAGGCATGTTGATTTTTTGATTGTGGAGCTATAAAAGGTCCTGTTGTCCGTCAGATGTGGGTGTGGCTCCGATCTTGGTGTAAGCAGCGGGCAATGCAACTCTGCCGCGAGGTGTTCGCTTCAGAAAGCCCTGCATGATGAGAAATGGTTCGTGCACTTCTTCGAGTGTTGAGGCATCTTCACCAAGGGCAACAGCGAGAGTGGATAGTCCGACTGGCCCACCATTGAACTTATAGATGGTAGATTCAAGGATACGTTTATCCATTTCATCGAGACCATCGGAGTCGATCTCGATCATGGCAAGTGCGTCATTAGCAATTTGCGGGGTGATCTTGCCATCAGCCCGCACTTGAGCAAAGTCACGCACCCAGCGCAGTAAGTTATTGGAAATACGTGGAGTGCCACGTGAGCGTGAGGCAATCTCAAGCGCGCCGTCTTGCTGAATATCTACATCCAGTAATCCTGCCGAGCGCTTGATGATGTGGGCGAGTTCATCTGCTGCATAGTAGTCGAGGCGGTTGACCAAGCCAAAGCGGGAGCGGAGTGGTGAGGTCAACATGCCGGCTCGTGTGGTGGCGCCTACAAGGGTAAACTTAGGCAAGTTGAGTTGAATGCTTCTGGCTGAAGGACCCGAGTCAATGATGATATCGAGTCGGTAATCCTCCATGGCGGGATAGAGGTATTCCTCAATAGCTGGATGCAGGCGATGAATTTCGTCAATGAAGAGAATATCACCTTTTTGAATATTGGTAAGGATACCTGCTAGATCACCAGCCTTCTCGATCTGCGGGCCAGAAGTGGTGTGCAGATTGGTGCCGGTGGCGTTAGAGATGATGTTGGCCAAGGTGGTTTTACCAAGGCCTGGAGGGCCTGAGAGGAGAATATGCTCAAGCACGTCATCACGCATCTGAGCTGCTTCAACCATGAGCATGAGCCGCTCAGTGACTTTTTCTTGGCCGTGGAATTCTTCGAATCCTGGGGGTCTCAGCGACTGTTCGAATTTTTTATCGGGTGTGTCGTTAGTTTGCTGATAGAAAGATTCTGTCATGGTGGGTGACCTGAAGCGGGAGTAAGAGTGGTGTAGTAAAGGGTGTCAGTTATCAGCGAAGAAGATCCTCCTCATAGAAGACACGGAACCCAGCTTGATGAAGGACAGACATGCCAAAGCGGGTATCCTCGAGATGCATCGCCATCAGAGTTTTGCCTTCGGGGTGAGGCATAAGTGAATATGCAAAATCTAAATTGGTCTCAGCAGCACGTAGGGTATCCAGAGCTTGGGCTAGCCCGCGACCAGATTCTTTCAAGGCGATGACAGCAATTTCTGACGTGGTGTGGGGAATACCCTTTTCCATGAATATGCGCATTGTTGTATCTGGGTCAGAGACAACAAGGCGAGTCATGGCTGCGTCACGAGAGTCTTGCACACTGAGGCCAATAACTTCGATATTCTCTGACCGGAGTAGGCGCACGAGCGCGCTAAGTGCCCCAGCACGGTTCTTCAGCATCACAGAGAACTGTATGGGCAGGGTGCCGTTGGGTTTGATTTCGCAGTCAGGCATGAGCTGAAGTATTAAACCACGGTTAACCTTGGATTATAACTCTAAAATGTGGTGATTTTGGCTTTGCCTGATTATGTTTGATTTTAATCTAGTAATTCTAAGGCTGTTTCCCAATCACGGGCAATCTTTGAAATTTCGAAACGATCGTGCCTGCTCACTTGCGGACGCCCGTTAGCTCGCCACCGCTTGATTCGTGCAATGATTCGTTCAACATCATCGGCATTGACAAGTTGCTCGCAATCTCCAACTACCTCTGGGGCGGCACCTATGGGGGTGGTCAAAACTGGTACGCCCATTGCGTGGCACTCGGCGAAGATAATGCCAAAGTTTTCAGGGTGAGTTTGCATGCCGAAGTAGCACAATGAATTACTGATTTTTTCAAAAACTTCGTCATGATTCAACACGCCAAGAACTTCTACTCCATCTGCTTCGCTTGCCTCTGTTGCGGCATAACCAGGGTTAGTCACTAACAATTTCATTTCAGGAATTGCTCGCTTTATCTGCTTAAATACCTCTATCGTTTTCTTGATTCCTTTGTGAGGAGAACTCGCAAAGATCATTTGGTTCGGGTCGTAATCAGTAACAGGAGAGGGAACCTCTGGCGTTGGGTTGTAAATAAATGTGGGTGGCTTGACACAATGACCTAAGACTTTGTTGATAAGGGTTGGGCGCAGTAGGCGTTCAGCCTGTCGCTGATGAAACATGGATACTGTGATCATTGTTGCGTCAGCATTGTGCATGTGCCACTGGTAAATTGCACGCAGCTTCCACTTTGGCCATGCTGGCCAATCATCATGTACCCAGAAATATATTCGAGCACCTGGAAAGTGTTTATGAAGCTTCAGAATTCGAGGCAGGCGAAGAATGATGACTACATCTGCAGAACCAACCTTTTCGATGTCTTCAATGGGCCAATAATCTACACCATAATCATCAGTTTCCTTTTCCTCCCTATTAGACTGTAGCTGGACAATGTGGTGGCGTGGAGCTAGTTCCCTCGAAATACGTAATAGCGAAGTTTCAGTGCCGGCTAGGCCTGTAGAACCAGCAATGTCGTTGATGGTGTAGGATTTCTCCGAGGATATTTCTATGAATACGATTTTCATTGATAGGGGTAATGGATGTTGTCCAATATCAGCGCTTCTCAAAAAGTTCTATGCAATTACTCTTTAAGCTATGCGTTTCCTTCTCCATGCATGTATCAGAACCATGAATGTAGAATACTAGATTGTTGAAATATTATGTGACAACTCAACACTATGTCGAATACTCTTTTATAGTGATGAAATAGTGTAGAAATAATCTCCTAGAAGCGGATGAAATAGTCGCTAGTGTTTAATTGCTTGGCACAAATTTCACGTCACGCACGTTGATGGGAGCCCATGATGAGGCATCGGCTGGACGCAAAGTGAGGGTGATACTTTCTGCATTGGGAAAGGTAACTTTGCCGATGTTGTAGGTCTGGAAGTTGTTGTTACTTCCAGTGCCGGGAACGTGAACGTAGTGAGTTTTGATGTTGCCGCAGGCGACGCCGAGGGTGGAGTCCGCTTTGTTGGCAGAGGTGGTGAGCTGGATGGTGTAGGTCCCAGGGCTATCAATTTCCAATGGCCAGGTGATAGATGAGTCGATGGTGAGGTTGGTAATGGTATTGTTGTCACCTTGTTTTTCCAGTGTGGCAGGTCCTTTGATAGTGGCTTGATCTGTGGCAAAGGTCATGGTGCCAGGGATTTGAATTTCAGATTCGTGGGCGAGAGCCGGACCATAAAGAACACCAGCAACAGGGCTATCAAGGGTCAGCTTGATGATCGATACGTGAGCGTTGCGGGCATCAGCGGGTACAGTGATGGAGACGGTTTTCGCCAGATCGTCTTGTGTGTAGGGGATGGCTTGACCGTCAATAGTAGTTGCTGAGGTAATCTGCTGGGGCAAGGCGTTGAGCACGAGGGGCTCATCGGTGGCGTTGAATAGATGCAGGTAGACAGTGTTGTCGCGGTAACTTGCTCCACCCCAAGTGCCGTTGATCCATGGACCACCACGGGTGTCGTAGATGGCCTCATTATACTTGGCCATCCATGGGGCAAGTCCCTCAAGAATTGCTTTTTCTTCGGGCTTGAGTGAGCCGTCTGGTAGTGGCGCCAGGTTGAGAAGCATATTGCCATCTCCCGTGACACAAGACGAGAGCAGCTGCAGGGTTTCAGTGAGTGAACGAGTTTCGGCACCCGTGCGGTAGGACCAACCGCCATGATCAGTGTGTGGCGAGAGAATCATGCAGGATTCCCAAGCGCGCCCGTGTTGGAAAGCACCCATGCGATTTTCTGGGGTGTCATAGTCACCGAGGCGAAGGGCTTTGTATTCATTAGGGATATCTTTAATACCCTTGGCAGCACGGTTGTTAACCAAAAGCTTCGGATTATTGGCATACATTTTCTCGTAGAGGCGGGGAATGGTGTATTGGTCCCATTCGCCAAAGCAGTGATCGAACCATACCATATCGACGGGTCCGTATTCATTGAGTAGTTCTTCGACTTGATTTTCATAGTAGTCGTTATAAATTTTATTGTCGCCTTGGAGGTAGTCAGGGTGTGTCCAGTCACGAGTGCTGTAATACCAGCCGATCTTGAGATCGTGTTTCTTACCTGCCTCTTGCATCATGCGTAGCGGGTCACCTTGGTAGGGGGTATCGGCAATGGAGAAGTGCTCGGGGTGGTCAGCGCCATCAGAAAAACGTTTTTCCTTGGTCGGCCACATCGAGAATCCATCGTGGTGCTTAGTGACGAAGACGAAGTATTTCATGCCAGCATTTTTGGCGAGGCCCATGAGTTCGTCGGCATTGAAGTTGGTTGGGTTGAAGGTTTTGTAGAGATTCATGTAGGTCTCACGAGGGACGACCTTATGTTTATCGCCACCTTCGATGCGATCCATCATGCTCCAGCTGATTTCCTCACCACTGATAGCGGCAGGGCCCCAGTGGATGAATAGGCCGAACTTAGCGTTGCGAAACCACTTGAGGCGTTCTTCGAGTTGCTCAGGGGTCTCATTGAGCTGTGGAGTTGGCGCGGGAGCTTGATTGACCTGAGCGTCATTAATGCTTGGCTCAACGATCTCTGATGGAGGTGGGCAGCAATTGTCAGTGTGGCCATTATTGCTCGTATGATTGGTTTGCTCGGTATTGGTGGTTTTCTGTTTCTCACATGACTGAATCGCGAGCGTGGGGAGAACGAGCGAGAGTGTTATTACTTTTCTGATTTTCATGGCTGGATTGATGGTGATAGCTGTACGTAAATTAGATTTGTTCTGCAGAGATACTTAGGTTTGGACACTTTCAAACGATAAGGTGCTCAGACCTTATGGCTTTGCGGATATTGCAAAGTGAGTGAAGGAAGGCTTATGCGCTTTTTTACCCAATGCTTTGGTCGTTGCTTTCATATGGGCACGCGAGTCTGGGCATTCAGGATAACTCACAAGCACTTGATTGGTGTCGATCAGGTTGAGGTAGTAGTGGGTGGCATCCGCAGGCAGGGTCGCGGTGATGGTGTTATCTGCGTTGATGGTTGCTGGGCTACGAAACCATTCTTCCTCGTGAGTGCCGGGGTTGTTGGTGTAGAGCAGATGAGCTTTGCGCAGATTAGCACCGTTTTTCTTGTAGCTGAGCGTCACGGTGTTGCCTGATTGAGCGTGTTTGAGTGCAGTGGGTGCTGCTTGTTTGAACTCCGCGGATACATGGCGACCATGGATGTTGTAGAGCGGCTGGCTGGCGTTCATTTCTGTAAGTATTTCGGTGAGGCGCTGGTCCATCTTTTGGGTGCGCTCAGGGTCCTGCTTGGCAAGGTTGTTGGCTTCCTCAATGTCCACGCGTTTGCCGTTGTCATCGTAGAGCTGGTAGAGCTCATACTGGGGAATGCTGGGACGGAACAGGTGATCGAGGTTACGTATGAGTTTGTAACCGCCGATGCGGATGGTGCTCTGCATCGAGGAGTGGGGGAAATGCCAGACCATGGTATCGCGGATTTTTCCACTACTATCCTTCACAAGGCTGGCCTTGGTTGCATCTGTCTTTAACATGGTGGAGAGATCGGATCCATCGAGGATTTTGCCCACTTTGGGCTTGGCCCCTACCCATGAGAGGATCGTGGGGTAGAGGTCGAGGCCGTTGATAACGACATCGGATTGAATGCCCTGCTTGATTCCCGGGCCGGCGATGAGGAAGGGGACACGGGTGCCTCCCTCCTTAGCGTTGATCTTGCCTCTATCCAGAGGGTAGTTGTCGGTAATGACCTCGTGGCCGCCGCCACCCTCCATGCCACCATTGTCTGAGGTGAAGATCAGGTAGGTGTTTTCGATGAGCTTGTGTCCAGGCCAGCGCGGGTCGTCGGTTTTTTCCAGATAGGCAATGATTTGGCCTGCATAATAATCTAAGGTTTCCACCATACCACAATAGTAGGGATTGTTTTGCCCTTCTAGAGGCCATTTGCCAGGGTCAGTCGGCATTTCTACGTCCAGTTTCTTACAGTATTTCTCAAGTAAGCGTTTACTGCGGATCTGGATCGGCGTGTGGACCAGCCAAGTGGCATAGTAGAGGAAGACGGGTTTCTCTTTATTATCATCAATGAACTTTATGGCCTCGGTGGTGACGATGTCTGTGGGAAAACCGTTTTCATCCAAGCGATAAGGGTCGTTCTTGGCGTTGGTGGCAAAATCTTGGAGCCTGTTTTTCATGCCAGATTGTGCTCCTCGGGTATTATAGCCTGCTTGGTGGGTGGTGAAGTCAAAGCCGATATCCATCGGTTGGGGAAATGCGTGGTGTTCTACGGCAATGTGCCACTTGCCAGTGTGACCGGTGGCATAGCCTTCTGCTTTCATGGCCTTAGCCAGATTGAACGTGGTCTCCGGCATACGTCCACTGTACCACGGGGCCATCACGGTAGTGCCAACGCTGTGGTGCGGGTGTGGCGGGCTCCCACCGACAACGTGGGTTTTCTGTGCTCTCGCTGGGTGAACTCCACTCATTACAGCACAACGCGAAGGAGCACATGTGGGTGCTGGGGAGTAGCCGTTCCAGAACTGAACGCCGCGTTTCGCCAGAGCGTCAAGGTTCGGAGTTTCCATCGGGCTGGGCTCATCGATGTCGTAGCATTTGACGTCCTGCCAGCCAAGATCATCAACAAACATGAGAACTACGTTTGGTTTGGCTGGACGTTGGTCATTTGCTATCGCTGGGAGCGACAGAAAGCAGAGGGCTACCAAGAATGTAACAGAGCGAGAAATTTGCATAGTGTTATGAATCTGAGATGATGTGAGGGGAATCAAGATGGTAAAACGGCTACACCCTGTCAAGGCGATGTCGAGGGCCATTGGAAACCACAAAACTGCGGTGCAGTGCCTTGCGATTTCTTGGACCCAGATTAAGTATGATCTATAAGCGCAAGCTAGGGCGTGATGGATCAAATGGGTGAATGATCTACAAGATGTCGTGTCTACCTGTATTGATACGTGCACCCCAACATATTCTTACACCGAGTTGGAGCGGACTCAGGGCTTTGAGTCAGCCCTTAGCTATGACAAGCTCGTAGCTGTTGTCGACACGGGGCAGCGGCTATTCAGGCACGGGCTTATTCGGCAAGAGTAAGGACAACAAGTCCGTCTCGACGACCTGACGATTGCCGAGAAACTCAGTGAGTAGCTTGACCCGCTCTTGCGCAGGGATCACCTCGATGACCGTGCCTTGGAAGCCCTGAAAAGCACCATGTGCGATTTCTACTTCATCACCTTCGTTGACAGCTGGCTCCAGCGTTATGACATCCTCGTCACCCTCGCTGAGCTCTTGCATTTGCTGATTAAGATCTGCGATGAATGTGCCGGGAATTTCCGGAACATAATCACCAAACTTGAGGATCGTCATGACCCCATGAGTGTGAACGATGTTGCGTTCGTTTTGGGGGCGGGAGAAAAAAGCAAAAACATACCCAGGGAACATAGCCTCGACCCACCATACTTTGCCACGTCTGGTTGCCTTGCGATAGCGCAGGCGAGGACAAAATGACTGCACCCCTTCAAGCTGACTCATTGCCTTAGCTGCGACATGCTCTCGCTTGGGCTTGGTGCGTATGCAATACCAAGCATGATCTTCAGCCTCAGTAGGTATGACGGATTGTGTGTCAGACATAGTGTGTGTAGTTTTATTCTCCAAAGAATTTTTGCAAAAGCGGCAGGACAAGCTTGGCTTTGCCTGACCATCTTTTGATGATTTTGATTCGATTTTCGTAAAAGGCTCGCAGCTCAGAATCGGTGATGGTGTCGAGCTCTTGCTCGAGTTCACCTAGCTTGCGGGTGCCGCTGCTGATGTGTGGACGAACCTGCTCACGAATGAATCCTCCGACAAGTTTTTTCAGCTCAATGTCGGCCTCGAAATAACCCTTACGGTCATTGCCGTATTCGACATCGCGGACGGCACCTAGGGTACGCAGCATTTTGAGGCCTTGGCTAGCCGAGCCCTTGCTGATGTTGAGGCGTGATACCAAGTCGGCCATGGTCAGCGGCTTGGGTGATGCAAACAGGAGGCCGAAAATCTCACCTACCGAGGCAGGAAGCCCGACGATTTTCGCCCCATCTTTAAAAAACGAGATGAGCCGTTGTTCGACGGATTGGTGGTGGGTATGAGACTCCTCGTTGGCGTGCATCAGGGAAAAAGGTAACAACGATGATTTGAAAGTTCAATTTATTTTGAACAAAAAAACTAACCGATGTTGATAGTCAGTTTATTTGACCATTAGGGTGGATCAACCCTGTATCTGCAACAGTGATTTATTCTCAGGAGCCTTGGGTATGGCGCCAGTTGAGAGCAAGTAGACGCCTACTGCTCTTGGATGGTAGCCATCGTAGTGAGTCGAGGCTCGACCTGAGGTGCTGTCTTTTCTTTTGGTCTCTCCACTCCTTCAGATGCAGTATCTATCTGGCTCAGGGCTGTGCTGGAGCTCTCAGCAGTGGCGAGCTCAGGCTGGTATGCGTAGGAAGCTGCTAACCAGCAGGTTAGTATTGAAGAGCAAGCGAAAATGAAGGTGCGGATATTTTTCATATCGTTATCGTGAGTGGCGTGAGTGCGCTTTTGGGTGCAAGTGGTAAAAACCCAAGTCTCGTTGTGGGCAAGATAATTTGTTTGTTTTTTACCAATGCAAGATCACGAATCTAGCTGTGATGGCACAGAGCATGGCTTACCGCAGAGATACCACAGTGGGAGCACTCGTGGTGCCATAGCGGTCGACTGCACTCACCGCGATGGCCTCTGGCTTGCCAGCTAGAGTCATGCTTTTTGATGAAGCCGGCAGGACCTTTACAGTAAACCAGTTTTTTCCATAGCGTGCCTGCACGGCATACTTGTAGGCACCTCGAACTGATGACCACTGTGCCTTGGCTCCCCTTCGTGATCTAGAAGCCTCGAGGCTTGGGCTGAGTGGCTGAGATTTGCTCATCCACGGCATCGGTGGGACCAGGGCGTCACTGGTATAAGATTTTTTTTCAAGTAGGCTAACAATGCCGCCTCGATTTTGGCGCAGTGACTTCATGCTCCAGTGGACGTGGCCGGCGTAGTTGTTGCCCGTGGTGCGGGAGAGATTGACTTGGTTGATGATCTCACTAGCGGGGCGCCCGGGGTCTTCGGTGCTTTTGATGCGTGCTGTAGCGATGCCGGGCCATACTGGGCGGCTTCCTTGTTGTCGCCACCAGCTTAGTAGGCGGGTGTAGCTTTGTGGCCCTTCTATACGCCAGTAGAGCTGCGGTGAAAGGTAATCACACCACCCTTTTTGAAGCCACTTGCGTGAGTCTGCGGCAAGATGCTCGTAAGCATCTACTCCAGCGGTCGTGCCGGATGGGACTCCGGGTCTCCATATGCCAAATGGGCTGATGCCGACACGAACCCAAGGTTTGGCTTTTTTGACCGAATAATACATGTCTTGGACGAAGCTATCTACATATCCACGCCGCTGTGAGGGGCTTTTGCCATCGGGGAAGTGCTGCTTGTGTTTGCCATTTTTTGCTAAGTCAGGGTATGGGTAGAAGTAATCATCGATGTGAATGCCGTCGATATCGTAGCGACGAGTCACATCAAGGATGACAGAAAGCGCACGCTGCCGGGTAAAGCTGCTCGCGGGATTCATCCAACGGTAGGTTTTGAAATTGCAGATCTGCGATGGGTGTGTTCGGCAGACATGATCGCGGGAAGTTTGCATGGATAAGTTCGGCGAGGCGCGGAACGGGTTGAACCAAGCGTGCACCTCAATACCTCGTGCATGCGCTTCACTAATACAATAGGCAAGGGGGTCGTAGCCTGGTGACTTTCCCATCGTGCCTGTGAGCCATGGACTCCATGGTTCAATGCCTGATTTGTAAAGCGCATCACCATTCGGACGCACTTGGAAAATAATGGCGTTGAGTTTGATCTTTGCCATCTGATCGAGCATCGCACGTAGCTCACTTTGCTGGCTGCTACGGGAGAGTCCACTGCTACTTGGCCAGTCGATATTGTAGACACTAGCAACCCAGGCGCCACGAAACTCGCGGGTCACCACAGGGGGCCTCTCTTGGCTGGGAACGTAGTTCTGAGCCTGCGTATTTTTGGGCATCAGGCAGCACACGAAGAGGATGAGCTGTATGCTCATGATGAAGCGTAAAGGTTGGGTGGGAAAAGCGCGTTGCAACATTAATCGCAATATCCTCCCGCTCTCTCTCATTGGCAAGGTAAAAGGCAAAGCTTTCGTGTTTGCCTTTACTGCTGAAATATTCAACCTGCCATGCTCGTAATTAACCCATAGATTGCCAATGGCGAACACGCTGACTGGATCAATTTACCGACGTTCATCATGACCTCACTGACAGCTAACTCCACCTACGAAACTCGTAGAAATATTACCAAAAAGTTTGTCAGGTATTATGCTAAGCCATGCTTTGTGATAGGGCTAATGATGACTAGTCTTTTGGGTCAGCCATCAAAAGCAGAGCAGAGGCCCAACATTATCCTCTTCCTCATCGATGACCTTAGCTGGGCGGATCTGGGGCTGACTGGTAGCAAGTTTTATGAAACACCTCATCTGGATAAGTTAGCCCGCGAAGGAGTCTTTTTTACCGATGCCTACGCAGCCAACCCAGTGTGTTCTCCCACGCGGGCTAGCATCCTCACCGGCAAATACCCTAGCCGCATTGGTCTCACCAACCACAGTGGGTCAAGAGGTGCCATGGGAGAGAGACACAAACTCACCCCGCCGGAGGTAGTCGGCAACATGCCTGCCGAGGACATCACATTGGCTGAGGCGCTAAAGAGCGGGGGTTATCATACAGCCCACATCGGAAAATGGCACTTGCAGGCCCATCACATGAAAGGGCGTGAGCATTATCCCGAGGCGAATGGTTTTGATCTCAACATCGCAGGTCACAAAATGGGCCAGCCCGGCGATTATTATTTTCCCTACAAGAGCAAGCAGCACCCGAGTACGAACGTGCCAGACATGGAGGATGGGATAGAGGGTGATTACCTCACGGATGCGCTGACCGATAAGGCAATCCAGTATATCGAGGATCAAGGAGAAAAGGGGCAACGGCCGTTCTTTCTCAACTTCTGGTATTACACCGTGCACACCCCGATCATCCCAGACAAATCCAAGCTGAAAAAATACACCCAAAAAGCCAAGGCCATGGGCTTGTTGGACAAGAACATGGATGGCATCAGAGAGCACCAGAGTATTTCGCGCTCTGTGCAGAGTAGTGCGGCGTACGCTTGCATGGTAGAGAGCATGGACCAGAACATCGGCCGCATCATCGCCACTTTGAAAAAACGCGGAATGTTTGAGGACACCATCATCGTATTCCTCTCTGACAATGGCGGGCTTTCGACGGGCACGGGGCCAAACGCGCCGACCTCAAGCCTCCCACTGCGCGCTGGCAAGGCATGGGTCTATGAGGGGGGGATTCGCTCACCACTTATTATCAGCTACCCTGCTGGCATCAAACCCGGTTTTAAGGTTCACGAGCCCGCGGTGAGTACTGATATCTACCCAACCTTGCTGGACATGGCAGGCTTGCCTCTGCGCCCGGAGCAGCACATCGATGGCATTAGCCTGAAGTCCCTGTTCAATGGTAAAAAAGCCACCCTGGGCCGGGATGCCCTCTACTTCCACTACCCGCACTACCACCACATCAATACCATGGGGCCTGCCGGTGCAATACGCATGGGCGATTACAAGCTCATCGAGATTTTTGAGACTGGTAAGGTCGAACTCTATAACCTGCGTGAGGACATGGGGGAGCAAAAGAACCTCGTCAGTCAACAACCTCAACGAGCAGCAACGATGAAACAAATGCTGCAAGACTGGCGCAAGCAATCAGGGGCGGCTATGACTACGTCAAACCCTGGGTATGCGGAATCCGAAGATTGGCGTAAAAAGCCTTAAAGCGATGCTTTGAGGGAGTGGGGCGTAGGATGTTTTTGCAGTGATCATTTTGTATAAAAATAGAGTCATTTCGTGTATTTTTATATCCTCAGCATTGTGGCATAGTCCGCAGCTCATCTTCTTTATATTACTATGTTACCTAGGTATTTTCTAACAATCTCAAGATCACTTCTGCTACTCTGCTTGATTAGCTGCACCACTGGCATTACCTGCAATAGCTTGATGGCTAATAATGCTGAGCTTAGCAATTTGCGTTGCGAGTATCATAAGAACCCACTCGGCATTGATGTCACTCAACCACGGCTGAGCTGGAAACCGCAGGCTGATAAGCGATCTTGGAAGCAAAGTGCCTACCAGATTTTGTGCGCAAGTAATGAAATTTCGCTCGCGGAAGACAAAGCTGATCTTTGGGACAGTGGCAAGATTAGTTCGGCTGATACCAATCAAATTGTGTATATGGGTAAGCCCTTGGCATCTGGACAGCAGGTCTATTGGGTGGTGCGCGCATGGGACCAGAATGATCAGCCATCCGCGTGGAGCAGGGCAGCGACCTGGTCGATGGGCTTACTCAATGACTCGGATTGGCAGGCGCAGTGGATTGGCCACGACAACCCCGGAAAAATAACCCCTAATCGCGACGCCGAGCTCGGAGGTAAGGGACACAAGATCACTATCACCAAAGCCCTCTACGGCATCAAAGGCAACGCCAAGAAGCAAATTGACATCAAAGATAAACTGCAAGCCCACGTCGATGCGGGCAATCTCAGCTTGAAAGTCACCAACGAGTTCGCAGGTAAGGACCCCGCCTACGAGGAGAAGAAAGTCCTCGAGGCACAATGGCTGGTTGAGGATTGGAAATCAGGTGCTGTCACCGCAGAGAATGCTATCTGTGACCTTACCATCGGCAGGCTCAAGCAGTATCTGCCGGCACCTTATCTGAGGAAAGAATTCAAGGTCTCCCCAGGTGTAGAGCGAGCTGTTGTCTACGCCACCGCACAAGGAGTCTACGAGCTCAGCCTCAATGGTCAGCGAGTCAGCGCTGACGTCTTTATGCCCGGCTGGACCGACTATAAGCAGCGCATCTACTATACAGCCTATGACGTCACCGAGTTGCTCAAAGAAGGACCTAACGCCATCGGGGCGATCCTCGGAGACGGATGGTTCAGGGGCAACATCAGCTGTATTGGCCAGAACAAATACGGCAACAAACTGCGCCTCAAGGCTCAGCTACATATCGATTACCAAAATGGCCAAAGTGAAGTTCTTGCTACGGATCCTAGCTGGAAGGCCTCCTACGGCCCGATCATTGAGTCCGATATGCAAGCCGGTGAAGTTTATGATGCCCGCCGTGAAATGCCCGGCTGGAATACATCTGGATTTGATCAAAGCAGCTGGTCTCCCATTGTCACAGGGTCCTCGATCAAACCCGTCCTTCAAGCTTACCCCGGCGTGCCTGTGCGTGCTGTTAAAGAGCTGCCAGCAATCAAAGTCACCGAACCTAAGCCCGGAACTTATGTCTTTGACCTTGGTCAAAACTTTTCAGGTTGGGCGCGCTTGAAGGTCAATGGTCAGGCCGGAGACAAGGTGGACATGATCTTTGCCGAGATGCTCAAGGATGATGGCACTGCCTACACCATCAACCTGCGCTCGGCGCGTGCCGTTGATACCTACATCCTCAAAGGGGGTGGCGAAGAAGTCTGGGAGCCGCGCTTCACCTTCCACGGTTATCGTTACGTGCAAGTCACTGGCCTCAGGGAAAAGCCGACTGCCGACGCGGTTACCGGTATTGTGCTCTATTCGGATTCACCTGAGGCCAGCTCGTTTGAATGCTCAAACCCGATGGTCAATAAGATCTATCAGAACATCATCTGGGGTCAGCGCTCTAACTACCTTGAAGTTCCCACCGACTGCCCGCAGCGCGATGAGCGTCTCGGCTGGACTGGCGACACCCAAGTCTTTATCCGCACAGGCACCTACAATCAGGATGTTTCTGAGTTCTTCACCAAGTGGATGGTGGACCTGATGGATACCCAGAATCACCAGGGACTCTTTGGCAACCAAGCCCCTGTCTTTCACGGCCACGGTGCCGCTGCATGGGCCTGTGCCGGTATCATCTGCCCGTGGACAATTTGGAAAGTCTACGGCGACACCCGCATGATCGAAACTCATTACGACTCCATGGTTCGCTATATGAATGCCTGCGCAAAAGACGGTCTTGGAGGCAGAAAGGCACACACTTGGGGCGACTGGCTTGCTCCCGGTGGTCGGCCGCCGACAGCTCTTATTTCGGCTGCGTATCATGCCTACACCACCAGCTTAATGGCTGAAATGGCGATGGCCCTCGGCAAGATCGATGACGCCACCAAATACAACAAGCAGTTCCAGGACATTCGCGCCCACTTCCAGAAAACCTATGTAAAACCTGACGGGAAAATCGAGAGTGAGCTGCAAACTGCCTACTGCATGGCGCTCTCTTTTGACCTGCTTACCCAAGAACAGCGCAAACAAGCTGAGGCGCATCTGGTCGCACGCATCAAAAAGGATAACTACCACCTCTCCTCTGGCTTCCTGGGTATTCCAATTCTTCTCCCCACGCTCACCGAGATGGGGCGTAGTGATCTCGCCTACCGCATCATCCAGAATACCACGTTTCCCTCCTGGGGTTATTCCATCGAGCAAGGTGCCACCACCATCTGGGAACGCTGGAACAGCTACAGTAAGGACAAGGGCTTTGGCGATGTGAAGATGAACTCCTTCAACCACTACTCACTCGGTGCCTGTGGCGAGTGGATGTTCCGATCCATGCTTGGCATTGAGACCGATGGCGCCGGCTTTAGGGTGATCACCATGAAGCCCGAGCTCGGCGAAGGGATTAGCTGGGCCAAAGGCCATTACGATTCTATCAACGGACGCATAGGCAGCGACTGGAAAGTAGAAAACAAAACCTTCCACTGGAACATCACCATTCCAGCCAACACCTCCGCCACTGTTTACTTGCCTGCCAAAGCCACGGCTGCCGTAACCGAGTCCGGCAAGCCCGCTGCCGAAGCCGAGGGGGTCACATTCCTACGTATCGAAAAAGACCGCGCGGTCTACAGTGTTGCTGCTGGAACGTATCAATTCAGTTCTGAGATTAAGTAAGTAAAAACATGAAAACCAATAAAGGTGTATCTGTCTTGATGGCAGCGATGATCGCGGCGCTCAGCAGCGCTGTCGCGGAGAACTGGAATGCCTCATGGATCGGTGCGGACTCATCGACTGCTCCCAAGCCTGATGCTTCAGTTGTCAGACCTGAGCTGGTCATAAAAAAAGCATTCTATGGCAAAAGCGGTGACCCAGCAAAGCAGATTGACCTTAGCGCAAAACTTCAGCAGGCGGTGGAATCTGGCAAATATGACATCACTGTGGGCAAGACCTTGGCGGGAGGTGATCCTGCCTATGGGGTAGAGAAAACACTCGAGTTAGAGTTTGCCGTTGATGGGAAGTTGATCAAAAGATCGCTCAAAGAAGGCGAGGAGTTTGCCCTTTTGAAAGACACGGATCATTTTAATTGTTAATGTTCTCACACTTCTGATGAATACATCCATACTCAGACACACTCTTATTGCACTTTGCTTTTTTGTCGGGTCGATTGCCTCTGCCCAAGCCGCCCAAGCTGCTGACAAACCGCTCAACGTGCTGGTGCTTTATGCCGATGACTGGCGTCATGACACCCTCGGAGTTGCTGGTAATCCCATTGTCAAAACCCCGCGTCTGGACTCACTGGCAGGCGAGGGGATGCGTTTTACTCAGAACTGTGTCACCACCTCCATCTGTGGTGTAAGTCGTGCCTGTCTCTACACCGGTCAATGGATGTCACGCAATGGCTGCACTGGTTTCAGTATGTTCACCACCCCGTGGGAGCAAACCTACCCAGGGCTACTTCGCCAGAACGGCTACCACGTCGGCCATGTCGGTAAATGGCACAACGGCATGTTCCCCAAGAAGCGCTATGACTTCGGCCGCAGCTACGCCGGCGTGCACTGGTTTGAGAACAAAGACGGCAAAAAAATCCACGTTACCCAGCGCAATGAAAACGATGCTCTTGAGTTTCTCCGAACTCGCCCTGCGGACAAGCCCTTCTGCCTCACTCTCGCCTTTTTTGCGACCCACGCCGAGGACCGCCACCCCGATCAATTCCTGCCTCAGCCACAAAGCATGAAGCTTTACCGAGACGTCACCATCCCCGTGCCACCCAATGCCACCGAAGAGTCATGGCAACGATTACCGTCCTTTTTTGATGAGAAAAACGAAGGCCGCAATCGCTGGCACTGGCGCTTTGACACGCCCGAGAAATACCAGCGTATGATGAAGAACTACTACCGCCTCGCTACCGAGGTGGACAGCACCTGCGGCAAGGTCCTCGATGAGCTCAAAAAACAAGGAGTCTTGGAAAATACGCTCGTCATCTTCACTACCGACAACGGCTACTACCACGCTGAGCATGGCCTGGCCGACAAATGGTACCCGCACCAAGAGAGCATCCGTGTGCCACTCCTCATCCGCGACCCACGCATGCCGGAGAAACAGCACGGCAGCACCAACGATGACTTCACCCTCAGTGTCGACCTGGCTCCCACCATCCTTTCCGCTGTCGGCCTTGCTACTCCCGAAGCCATGCAGGGCGAGGATATCGCGCCACTCTATCTCACTAACGAAAAACCCCAGTGGCGCACAGAGTTCTTCTACGAGCACCCCTGCATCAGGGATGAAACCTTCATCCCCGAGTCCGAGGCCCTGGTGCGCAAGGACTGGAAATACATCTACTGGCCTCAGCACCAGGTCGAGCAACTCTTCGACCTCAGAGCCGACCCACGCGAAGAAAACGACCTCGTTCAAGTCGCCGCGCACGCTTCCGTCCTAAAAGAAATGCGTCAGCGCTTCCAGCAGCTCAAGGCCCAGGCAAAATAATGCCATGGATGAAAAGCACCATAAGTTGTGGGAGTATCCAGAGTAAAGAATGGCCTCCGTAGAGGTGGTGTTATGGCGGCGTGAGCACGTTTGCATTGATCAAAATATACAAGAATTGAGTCATTGAGTGTGCCAACTTTAGCGACGATGTGGGTCGCGATGCTTCTCCTTGCGAGGAGCATTTCAAAGTAAAAACCAGCAACAAACAAAGCCCTCCTTAAAAAGGCTTCAAAAAACTAGTTAGAATCATCTATTAGTACATATGTGGATATTTAATATGTGGATGAGTGCAAGTTGTCACAATCACCCACGTATGCGAAAAGTGGTTACAAAACTCATACAACTCGCCTGTGCATTTACATTGATAGCCGGTGCCAGCTTACTGGCCACCGCAGAAGTCGCCAAATCACCCAATCTCGTTCCTGAGAAACCTGCCAAACATTCGCCGCACTACTGGTGCACTTGGTATGTGCAGAACTACTGGCAGCAGCGCGGAGGAGAGATCACCGACTTTGGCAAACTCACCAACCTTGGTGCCCAGCAGGAAATGAATCACCACAATATCTTCAATCAGAAGGATGGCTGGGCGCACTACATGAAGCGGGGACGCGAGGACCTCACCTTCCTCATCGACCACGGCTGGCAACCCGTCGAAGGTGACTGGGACAAGCTGCCTGGAAGACCCTACTTCAACTTCAGGGCAGACCCCGAGGACTTTCCCTCCTATGCGGAACTGGAACCAGAGGAACAGATGAAGACCTTCAACGAGGAACTGCAAGCACTCGGCTGGCGCGGGCTCGGCATCTGGGTGCGTGGTCAGGTTTCCATGGCAGAGATGGAGACCTTCACCAAGTGGTCAAGGCACGCGGGTGTGACCTACTGGAAAATCGATGGTGGAGATACCCGCCAGTATATTGCCATGCAAGCCAAGCGTAAGCACTACCCCGAGCTCATCATGGAGCATGCTCAGGCACCCGGGCATTTTAATGAAAACATGTACGTGCCCGACGCGGAGGAATACCCGTCTACCTTCGCCCCCGGCGGACGGACTTGTGTCAACACCCTCAAGAACCTCAAGGGAACCGATGTCGTGCGCGTCTATGATGTCGCGCCCCACCTGATTACGCCCACCACCATTCAGCGTATCAATGACATCCTGCTGCAAACCAATGGTGACACCTCCTACACCGCCATCCTCAATACCCAGGATCTCCCCTACGTATCGATGGCCATGGGAACCTCGATTGCCAGCAAGCGCCACCCGAACCACATGGAGCGCACGCTGGACGGGCGCGACCTGCACCACCAACTCGAGGATGACCGCCTGATGCAGTTCCGCATGAACGAGGTGGAGCGCCTAGGCCGTTGGTCACGCATCGCCATGCCTATGCCTGCCGGAGTCGGCTCCTTTCTACGCTCAGAGCAATACCTCGTCGACCACTTCACCCATGACAAATACAGCACCTGGAACCGCTCAACTTATGGCAAAAAGCTCTACCAAGGTGCTCCCGCCGTGATGGCGCGCAACATGCCCCTTCCTACCGTCGAGGCTGATGCCGAAGGCAACGTGCCCTACGTCATGGCATCCACCTACCCGAATGGTGCCACCGCCATCACCACCGAGCCTCGTGTAACTGATGCTCGCAAGGTCAGGTATCCTCGCGCCGGAGTCACAGCGCAAATCCATGATGCTTCCAAGGTGATTGGGATAACTGGGCACTACGGTAGCTTGACCCTTGAGTTCGGCGGTTCTCTGGACGGCGTCACCCATGTCTGGGCACAGGACCTCTTGGACGTAAAATCCGAGGACATCGTTAGCAAAGTTAAAATCTCAGGCAACAAGCTCACCATCCCCGGTGAACTCATCGACCGAGTTGGTATTGCTGCCAAGGACGAAGGAGACATCTCCGCTCCCGGCATGATTATCCGCCTCGAAGGCAAGGATCTGCCCATCGCGGGTGATGATTATTTCCCCGAACCTCGGCGTATCACCACGCCCAAACAAGTTGCCCAGTCCACGAGCTTGGATAAATACAAAGACTCGTATGGCGATCAGGTGGGATACCGCATCAAAGCCAAGCACGGCATCCAGATCGCCCTCACGAAATTAGCGACTCCTGTTATCACCGGCAAAGCTACCATCACTTGGAAGATGAAGCCGGTGAGTAATCTAACCAAGAACGGATTCCTCGTCCTCAGCAACGACCCGATGGGACAGGCCTCGGTACTTGCCGGCTCATGGATCGGCTCGAATAACATCACCGTTTTTGAGAACACCACCGAGACTTGGTCGGGTAGTGACAAGAAGTGCAACACCGCCCAGGGCGAGCTCGACTGCAAGGCCGTGCTCGATATGGACGAGCGCAGTGTTGAACTGACCATCAATGGTGTCACCCATAAGGAAAAATTCTCCGAAGCCGTGCCCAATGTTGGCTACATCGGCTTTGCCACCCAGAATGCTGAAACACTGTTTAGCGAGCCAACCATAGAGAAATAGAAGCATGTTTAGAATAACAAAAACCTGGTTGAGTGGTTGCCTGCCGGCCCTCGCAAGCACGGCCGTTGCGGGCGCTCAAGTTTTTAAGTCAGGAGATCATGTGCTAGTGGCGGCCGGTAGTCATTTTGAAAGTCCGCTGAAGCTCATGGCAGCTTCACAGCAGGGAACCCCTAAAGCTCCTTTTTGTTAAGATCGTTATGGGAGGGGAGCTTACACATGGAAATTTTGAATGCACTTGCAAGTCACTCCGTCATTAAAGAGGATGAAAATTTTCAATGATTGATCGATTTACAAAGCACCGTCACAAAAACCCTGATCCTCACAATCCTCGTTCTTCGAAGACAAAGAAATAAGCTGACTGAAATCGATCCCAATAATAATTATGATAAATTACCTAATCAAACTAACAGGTTTTGTTGTCTTTTCCAGCGTGTCTCTCATGGCAGCGGAAAATACAATATGGGCTGATCGCCCGGCAGTAGATAGTAACAAAGACTACGAACAATCATACCCCATTGGTAATGGTCGTCTCGGTGCTCTGATCTACGGGGGAACCGATCAGGAGCAGATCATTCTTAACGAGGATACCTTATGGATAGGGGATGAAGAAGATACAGGATCTTACCAAATGTTTGGACCTCTACTGATTGATTTCCAGAAATTAAATCCAGAGAGCCGGGATGAGGGCGGAAACAGTGTATCCAAGTCCTACAGACGAGAGCTTGATATTGATCAATCACTACACACGGTCACTTACCGCCAAAATGGAGTTCAATATAAGCGAGAAGCATTTGCTAGTAATCCGGCCAATGTGATGGTGTTCCGTTTCAGTGCCGACAAGGGAGGTGCCTATTCTGGAGTTATTTCGTTAAAAGATACCCATCAAGGCAAGGTGAAAGCTAACGGTAACATTTTGAGTATGTCAGGCGCTTTGAAGAACAGGTATAAAAGCTCAAAAACCGACTACAAAATCAACCTGCAATATGAAGCTCAGGTGATGGTGGTGAACGAGGGAGGGGAGTTGGAGACCAAAGACGGGAAAATGAGTTTCAAAAATTGTGATGGGCTTATGATCCTCGTGGACGCTGGCACTGATTACTTGAACCAGCGTGAGAAGGGGTGGAAGCAAGAGCATCCACATCAGCGAATTTCCAATCGCTTGAACAAAGCCTCAAAAAGATCGTTTGATGATTTATTGACTGAGCATGTAGCGGACTATCAGAAGCTCTATCAACGTGTGAATCTCAACCTCGGAGACAGCCCGCAAGACGCGCTGGCATTACCGACTCCGAGCCGTGTCGATCGTTATCGTGGTAGGAAACTCAAACACAAGCCAGGTGTTCACTATGATAAGATTGCTATAGGCGTGGACGGTGGCAAGTCAGACCCAGACTTGGAAGAGCTCATCTTCAATTATGCACGCTACCTGATGATCTCATGTTCTCGCGAGGGATGTATGCCAGCGAACCTTCAAGGACTCTGGAATAAAGATAACAATCCACCCTGGCGCTCGGATTACCACACCGATATCAACCTGCAGATGAATTATTGGTTTGTGGGGCCAGCCAATCTTTCCGATTGTTTTACGCCAGTCTCCGAGTGGCTCTATTCGGTGGTTCCAGTCAAGAGAGAGGCAACCAAAAAGGCGTTTGGTGTCCGTGGATGGGCGCATCGTGCCGAGAACGGAATCTTTGGAGGTGCCAGTTTCAAATGGTATATTGGCGACGGCGCCTGGCTGATGCAGAACTTATGGGATCACTATACTTTCACGCTGGATCAAGAATATCTGGAAACTCGGGCTTACCCTTTGCTTAAGGAGCTGTGTGAGTTCTGGGAAGATTCACTCATTGAGCGGAAAGATGGTAAGTTAGTGAGCCCCAAGGGTCAATCTCCCGAGCATGGTCCGGAAAGAGAGGGGAATTCGTATGAGCAACAGTTGGTTTATAATCTATTCACCAACTACATCGAGGCATCTAGCACCTTGGGCAGAGATGAAGCATTTCGAAAAAAAGTGACCTCGTTGCGTTCACGCTTGCTAGGTCCACAGATTGGCAAATGGGGGCAGCTTCAAGAGTGGGCTGAGGATATGGATGACCCTAACAATAAACACCGCCATCTATCCCATCTGCTGGCGGTGTATCCATTGAAGCAGATCTCACCGACCAAGACACCCAAGCTCGCGGGAGCAGCGAAGGTTTCTCTCAATGCTCGAGGAGATGGAGGCACCGGCTGGAGTAAGGCATTTAAAATCGGCGTGTGGGCACGCCTTCACGACGGCAATCGAGCTTATAAACTACTCAAAGAGCAGATTAATGGGAACTTCTATGGCAACCTGCTAAGCTTTCACGCGCCGTTTCAGATTGATGCTAATTTTGGCTATGCCGCTGGAGTGTGTGAAATGCTGATACAGTCGCAAACTGGGGTGGTTCACCTATTGCCAGCTCTTCCGAATGCTTGGAAGACGGGATCCGTCAAAGGGCTCAAAGCACGTGGCGGATTTGAAGTCGATCTTGACTGGAAAGACGGAAGGTTGACTGAAGTGAAAGTCACTTCGTTGAAGGGACAGCCAATGAAATTACAATATGGCGACCAGCTCAAAGAACTCAAAACGGTAGCGGGGGAGACCTATACGTTTAACGCTTTATTGAAGTGATACGGAGAGAATGTCGAAACATGTGAACTAACATCAAAGCAACAAAAAGCTTCAAGTAAGGTTTGTCGTATTCGTTCTGTTGATGACGATCTGCACGATAATCAACGAGCAGTCCTTCAATTTGATTACCCATGGTGATCTTGAAGCTGGCATGACTAACTAGGATACAAGAAGCCAGCAGAACTAAAAACAAGATGATGAGCACCGGTTGACACCCCATGATCTGGCGCTCAAGAAATAAAAAGACATCTGCCGCTCCCTCAGGCAGAGCGTCGGTTACTGCACCGCTTCCCGACTGAACCACTTCTTTAGGACATGGTTTGTCAGTATGACCAAAAAGTAGCGGTGAAATAGATGACAGATTGATGCATTAGGAGTTGTAAAGTCGTGTGTGAATTCATGTTATGAAGGCCTTTATGAAACGAAACATCTTTCCTGCACTCGTATCTTTCATCGTAGCTAGTCTGGTCGCCACCGCGAAGACACCGCCCGATGTTTGGAAAGACTACGATCCGGACGCGGG
>ENA-UZWU01001396-UZWU01001396.1-metagenome-genome-assembly--contig:-Day-4--1m-contig-1396_pt1 | contig 53152 bp, 46 predicted proteins | sample MGYA00260345_ERZ794905 | MGnify/ENA metagenome assembly ERZ794905
ATTACGGCGTGCCCGTTCTTAGCCTGTGGGGTGCCACACATCCTTGTCTGGGTTTTGCTCCTTTTGGGCAAGCAGACACCAATAGCCTAACGGCAGATCGCCAGCAATATCCCTTCTTGCCAACTTCTGTTTATGGCAACAAAATTCGTCGCGGCTATGAAGATGCCATGCGAACTATTGATCCTAAAGCGGTAATAGAATTAGCAATTAAAATACTGCTAAAAAAGTGAGGTGCAAAAAATCTATATTTGCCTGAATGTGTTTCTATGTTTAAAAAATTTATTTATCTGCAATGGAAGTCTTTTTTTAGGGCTGCCGGTGTTGCCACCAAGCTTGCGCAAAAAATCTTGATTGGGGTTGTTTGGGCCTATTTTGCTTTTATTTTTTCTGGGCTTGCTTTTATTGCGTTTTTCGGTATTCAAGATGATTTTGGCTTGGATCCCTTACCGACAGTAAGTGGTTTTTTAATTTATGCCTTTGTGTTGTGGGTCGTGATTCGGTATTTTATTCAAAAAATGCCCATGGTACATGTGCAACCCTTACTAGCCTTGCCCTTCGCTAAAAAAAGCATTGTCCATTTTGGACTAACCAAAAGCGTTATCAGTTTTTTTAACATTGTTAACCTGTTCTTTTTTATTCCATTTGGTTTTATTCTCCTCAAAGAAGACTACAGCCTCTGGGGGGTTATCAGTTGGTGGGTAAGCATTGGCTGTGTTATTTTGGCGACCAATTTTTTAAACGTATTGCTCAACAGCCAAGATAAGTTGTTGCTAATCGCGGCCGTTGTTTTGTTAGGCTTATTTGGCTTGCAGTATTATGAGGTTTTTGACATCACCGCTTTTTCAGAGCCCGTCTTTATGGCGCCCTATCACCAACCCCTTTGGGTCTTGGTCCCCATAGGGCTTATGTTGCTTTCATACCGCTGGAGCTTTAGGCACTTTTTGAAGAAATTATACATGGACAGCGATGAGATGCGCCCTAAAAATGAAGTGCAGCGTGCCACCGAACTCAAATGGTTGGATGGTTTTGGGCGTACCTCCTTTTTTCTAAAGAATGACATCCGATTGATTGTCCGTAACAAACGTGCGCGGATGGCCGTTTGGATGGGCTTTGCCTTTTTGTTTTATGGGCTAATTTTTATGATGGATATATACGATACCCCCGTAGTCAAGGTGTTTGTAGGGATTTTTGTCAGTGGTGGTTTTCTGTTTAGTTTTGGTCAGTTTGTTCCCAGCTGGGACAGTGGCTACTATCCGCTTATGATGACACAAAATGTTCCTTACAAAGAATACCTTAAATCGAAGTGGTGGCTGGTCGTTGTGGGTACTTTGGTAAGTTTGCCTCTTGCAAGCTTCTATATCTTTTTTAGCTGGGAAAGTTACTTCGCCATCATAGCTGGAGGCATCTATAACATTGGGGTAAATGCCCATATGGTACTGCTTTCAGGAGCCTATACAAGAACACCCATTGACCTCAACTCCATGCAGCGTGCCTTTGGGGATAAAAAGTCTTTTAATATAAAAACGGTCCTGCTGGGAATACCAAAAATATTTCTGCCCATGTTTATTTTTTACATTGGGGTTTTGGTGCACAGCAAGCTTATGGGCTTTATACTAATAGGGTTCGTTGGCGTCTTGGGGTTTGCATTAAGAAACCTTGTTTTTGGTTGGATTGAAAAAGTCTATCAAGAAGAAAAATACCAAACACTAGCCGCCTATAAACAAAAAAACACATGATTGATATAAACCTCCTTTCGAAAAAATACGGCGAGCAAACAGTGCTCGACATTGATCTTCTAAACATCCCTAGCGGACAAACTTTTGGACTAGTGGGCAACAATGGCGCAGGGAAAACCACCCTCTTTAGTCTTATCTTAGACTTGATTGAACCCACCACTGGCGTGGTAAAAAACAATGAAGTAGTGGTTTCAAAAGATGAGAGTTGGAAAACGCATACCGCTGCTTTTGTCGATGAGCAATTCCTTATTGGCTACCTAACCCCTGAAGAGTATTTTTATTTTGTGGGTGGCTTACGCAACATGAAAAAAGATGCTATTGATGCTGCTTTGGAACCTTACAAAGATTTTTTTCACGGCGAAGTATTGGGGCAAAAAAAATATATCCGTGACCTGTCTAAAGGAAATCAAAAAAAGGTGGGTATTGTTGGAACGCTCTTGTCTAATACCCCTTTGGTTATTTTAGATGAGCCTTTTGCCAACCTAGACCCCACCACACAAATTCGCCTAAAAAAACTGTTAAAAGAAGAGGCTAGCGCTTCTGGAAAAACCTTTCTAATTTCTAGTCATGACCTGCAACACATCACCGATGTCTGTGACCGAATTGTGGTACTCAACAAAGGGAAAATAGTACGTGATGAAAGAACATCTTCAAATACACTTGAGGAGCTTGAAGCTTTTTTTCAAGAGCAGCTATAGTTTATATATACTAAATCCTGATATTTTGAGTTTTTATCATAGGTTTACAGCATGAGAAAAGTCGCCCTTTTTTGCACAGTTCTTTTGGTCACCGTTGGGTGTTCTACCAAAAAGGACGCTGCTATGAACCGCTTCTACCACAAAACAACTTCTAAGTTTAATCCCCTATTCAATGGAGAAGAAGCGCTGCGATATGGGCTTTTTGACATCACCTTAAATCACAACGACAATTATTGGTTGCGCCTCCCTGTTGATCCCTATATTTTGCGAGAGGCATATGCGTCAGAAGAGGCAGCTACAAACGAGTTTTTTGACCGCGCAAAGGATAAGGCAATACTTACGGTACAAAAACACTCCATGCTCATCAAAGGAGAACAACGCAACAATCAAATTGCAAGGGCGTATTTATTGTTGGGCAAGGCACGTTATTATAACGGTAAATATTTGCAAGCCATTGAAGCCTTTACCTATTTGGTGAAAAATATGTCTGGAAATGATTTGGCTGTTGAAGCAGAGCTCTGGCGTTCAAAGAGTTATTTGGCTTTGGGGCAGCACGACAGAGCAGCAAGAGAACTAATCAATATTGCTTTCTCGGGGGGCCTCAACAACGAGCAATATGCCGTGAGTCAAGCGGCACTCGCAGATGCCTTGTTAAGAGAAGAAAAAGACAGCTTGGCTACTGAGCCATTAAAAAGGGCTTTTGCTACAGAAAAATCAGCCTATATAAGAGGGCGATATGCATACCTGTTGGGACAGCTATATGAAGATCTAAATTATGCCGATTCTGCTATAGTTGCCTACCAGTATGTCTTGGACTTGAACCGTCGCCTTCCTCGTGAATTGTGGATTCACGCCCGACTGGCACAACTCAAAAACAACACCCCCAAAGACGAAGAAACACTAAAAGCTTACAAGCGATTGTTGCGTAGCGATGAAGACAGAAGGTTTAGAGATAAAATTCACTATTTCTACGGAACCTACTTGCTCAAAGGTGCAGACACCATCAACGCAGAAACAGCGCTAAATGCATCGCTGCAAACCAAAACTAATGACACCTATCTGAAGTCATTAATTTATGAGCAATTAGCGCTCAACCGCCTAGATCAAGTGGTTTTTGTTAAAGCAGGTGCTTATTTAGACAGCACCCTTCAAAACCTCACTGCAAAGACACGGCGTTACAGAAAAGTAGCCAGACAACGCAAAAAGCTTGATGACATCATTACTTACGAAAAGACAATTACAGAAACCGACAGCCTTATGCTGCTAATGGATATGCCAGAGGAAGCACAAAAAGTCGTTGTGGATGCCTATATCGAAAAGATAATTGCAGACAAAGAAAAGGCTAAAGCCGAAGCCAATGATGGTATTGCTGGAAACGTTGCCATGCTCGGTGATTTTTACTTTTACAACAGCCGTCAAGTAGCGAACGGAAAACTTCGCTTTCAACAAAACTGGGCAAATATTGCATTGGCCGACAATTGGAAATATGATCCAACAAAAAACATCGTCGCTGAAGAAGAAACATCTGAAATTGAAGATGCTGTTGAAGCCATAGACCCTGCCTTGGATCCAAAAACTTATTTGTCTCAAATCCCACCCCCAGAAGCGCGCGACAGTTTGCAACTCCTACAGAACGAAGCTTATTATCAAGCGGGCTTGGCCTATAAAGAACAGTTTTTAATTAAAGACTTTGCCATTGACCGATTCAATTCGCTCATGGCTGCCAATCCAGCTATGCGTTATATTCCGCCAACGCTGTATCATATGTATGAATTACACGATGATAATCCCACTGAACAGCTTAAATGGCGTTCTCGAATACTAGCAGAATATCCAGAAAGTGATTATGCCAAAATAATCCAAAACCCAGGAGCCTTGGCGCAAACATTAGCGACCAATCAAGCGGCAATAAGCGCTGCTAAAGAAAAATTTAAGAACCAAGAATTTAAAGCTGTAATTGAAGAAAGTGGGCGCTTTATTCCTCAACTTAGAGATAAAGAACTGCAAGCATCATGGGCATTGCTTCGCGCTACTGCCCTTGGCAGGCTCGATGGACTTGAAGTCTACAAGACGGCTTTGACTTCCCTTGTAGAAACCTATCCAAAAACAGAAGGCGCCCAAAAGGCACAAGCGCAACTTGATGGTTTTGATGTATATAACGATTTAGAACTAGGAGCTAGAGAAAAGGCGAAGCTTGTTATCATCAGAACTTTAGAAGATCGCGAACAATCAGAAACGGACAAGGCGTGGCTTGAGACTTGGTTAGCTGAGGAAGGAATTGAAGCCCTGTTGCGTGTATCTATTGATGTATTTGACCGAGATGTTGAGACCTTGGTAATTCACGGCTTTCTCTCATTAAGAAGCGCAAAAGAAACGGCAACTATTTTACGCAAAAGCAATCCGCGTTTGTTGGCATCCAAAAATGTTGTAATTTCGGCGTCCCAATACCGTAATGCGTTTGTTAGCAAGCGCTTAGAACAATTGGAAAATTAAATGACATGTTTTCAGATAAAAAACAAAAAAATATGGACTCAAAGAACAACGTAAAAATCAATTTTGTAGAGCCCAATACTAAAATTATTGGTGAAATTGAATCTAAGTCTGACTTTCGTATAGATGGGACTTTAGAGGGTAAAATAAATACTTCAGGCCGTGTTGTCATTGGCAAAGAAGGAACTGTTAATGGTGAAGTGCATTGTGGCTATGCTGATGTTATTGGAAATTTCAATGGCAGCCTTTTTGTAGACGGACTGTTAACCATCAAATCTGATGGTATCGTGGAAGGACAAGTTACTGTTGGTAAATTGGCAGTAGAATCTGGCGCCACATTAAACGCACAATGTAGCATGAAAGCTGCATCGGTAAAGTCAATGGTTGATGAAAAATCCCCAAAAACCGAAAAAACGGCCTAAAACTTGGGCGGTCCTTTCGGGGCTAACCGTTCAAATGGGCGTTAGCCTATATCTTGCATCTATTGGTGGAAAAGCACTTGATTTGCGTTGGGAAACAGGGAAAACAATGACCTTGTTGCTCATCATGTTGGTTTTGGCAATTAACATCTACGGACTGGTTAAGTTCTTAAATCGATACGAATAGCCTCCAACTGCTATTATTCAGACCATGTTTTTTTTGTGGTTTAGGTCCCCTTCATTCAAAAAAAACAGCTTAATTTTTCGCCATATAATCTTTTTTTCTTGTGGCTAAAAGTGTACATTTGCAGCGTTTAAATTTCAACGAAACGTCAAGATAAAAGTAAAACCATTGAAAAGAGCACTTCTTGTATTTTTTACGCTTCTTTTAGCAACTCACGCATTTGCCGTTTCTAATGATAAGGAACCTGAGAAAAAGGGTTCACTTAAGGATGAGATTAAAGCTTACATCCAACACCACTTAAAAGACTCTCATGATTTCTATTTAGGATCTTATAAAGATGGTGACAAAAAAAAATACGTAGGCTATATCGGCCTTCCCGTAATTCTTTGGGATAACGGACTTGTGCTATTTTCGTCTGCCAAATTTAAGCATGGCAAGGCGGTGGTGTCAAAAGGGAGTAGTCACTATAAACTCTATCACGGAAAAATTTACAAAACAGACGTTGCGGGTACCATCAACTATGACGATGCGCATCATCCTGTCAACGAAAAACCGCTTGACCTTTCGATGACCAAAAGCGTTATAACCATGCTATTCACAGCATTGTTAATGTTTTTCTTGTTTCGCTCTTTAGCACAATCTTATGCTAAAAACGGCGGCGTTGCTGCTGGTATAGGTCGCTTCTTTGAGCCTATAATTTTATATGTCCGCGACGATATTGCCATCCCCAATATTGGAGAAAAGCACCACGGTCGTTATATGAGCTTTTTGCTAACCGTATTTTTCTTTATTTGGTTTTTAAACCTCTTGGGCCTCACGCCACTAGGAATTAATGTTACTGGAAATATTGCCGTTACATTTGGATTGGCATTGCTAACCTTTTTATTGACCAATTTAACCGCCAACAAGAACTATTGGGCACACATTTTCTGGATGCCAGGCGTGCCTATTCCCATGAAAATACTCCTAATGCCAATTGAGCTGTTAGGTGTGATTATCAAACCTTTTTCGTTGTTGATTCGTTTGTATGCCAACATGCAGGCAGGACATATCGTATTGATGAGCCTTATTGGGCTTATGTTTATTTTTAACAACTGGCTAGGTAGCAGCTTGTCCTTTTTATTGGCTTTTGCTATCTCCTTAATCGAATTATTAGTGGCCGCATTGCAGGCCTATATATTCACCATGCTATCGGCGCTCTATTTTGGGTTTGCCGTTGAAGAACATCATGATGAAGCGCATTAAACACAAACATTAACAATTAAATATATACACATGGAAATTCCAGTAATCGTAGGTGCAGGTCTCGTCGTAATCGGCGTAGGTATGGGAATCGGTAGAATCGGTGGTTCAGCTATGGAAGCTATTGCTCGTCAACCTGAAGCATACGGGAAAATTCAAACAGCTATGTTGATTGCAGCCGCTCTTATTGAAGGGATTGGTTTTGCAGCACTATTTGCTGTATAGTAAGAACACAAGTTTTAGATAAGCAGCGGCTAGGCTGTTGCTTATCTTACTTAAATATAACCCTATGGAAAAATTATTAGGCGAATTTTCGTTTGGTTTGTTTATATGGCAAACTGCAATTGTGGTGGTACTTCTTTTAATGCTCCGCAAATTTGCATGGAAACCCATTCTAAACACCATTAACGAAAGAGAAGCGGGCATTCGCTCGGCTATGAAATCGGCAGAAGAGGCGCGTGCAGAAATGCAAAACCTACAAGCCGACAACGAGCGCATTTTAAAAGAAGCTCGTGCAGAAAGAGACGGCTTACTAAAAGAAGCGCGCGAGCTACGTCAAAAAATGATTGACGATGCCAAGGGCGAAGCTAAGGTTCAGGCGGAGCAACTCATTGCGCAAGCGAAAGAAGCAATTGAAAATGAAAAGCAAGTGGCCATCACTTCCCTTAAAAATGAAGTAGCTGACCTGTCTCTTCAAATTGCAGAAACGCTTACCAAAGAGCAGCTTTCTTCGGACAAAAAGCAAACCGAATTGGTACAGAAGCTACTTAAAGATGTAGACCTAAAAGCATGATAGGAACTAGAGCAGCATTGCGATATGCTAAAGCAGCCGTGCAAAAGGCCATTGAAGATGGTCAGTTGGATGCACTAGCCAAAGACATGGAAACTGTGTACGATACCGTGCAGAGTAACCGTGACTTGGAGGCTGTTTTACAAAGCCCTGTTATTAGCAGTGATTTGAAGCAAAATACGCTTCAAGCTGTTTTTGCGCAGTGTAGCGATGCCGGGAAAAACCTATTACGCCTTGTGGCTGAAAACAACCGCACGCACAACCTTGATGGTATTGCGCATAAGGTTAAAGAGCTTTACCAAGACCATTTGGGATTGATTGAGGCAGTTGCTACAACAGCAGTGCCCATTACCCCCGAATTAGAAAAAGAAATTTTGACTAAAGTGGCCACACTTACAGAAAAGAAAGTGACCCTGGTCAACAAAGTAGACCCTGTTATTATTGGTGGGTTTATACTAAGACTTGATGATATCGCCCTCAATGCGAGTGTTGCACATCAACTCAATTCATTAAAACAAACGTTACGTTCAAACGCAATATCATGGCAGAAGTAAAAGCCGCGGAAGTATCCGCGATATTAAAACAGCAATTAACAGGATTTGACAGCAGTGTCTCTCTAGACGAAGTAGGATCGGTACTCCAAGTGGGTGACGGTATTGCTCGTGTATACGGTTTATCCAATGTGCAATATGGCGAATTGGTGACTTTCGACTCTGGCTTGGAAGGAATCGTACTTAACCTTGAGGAAGACAACGTAGGAGTAGTACTCTTAGGTCCATCTAAAGGAATAAAAGAAGGTGATACCGTTAAGCGTACTCAACGCATTGCCTCTATTAATGTAGGTGAAGGTGTTGTAGGCCGTGTGGTGAACACACTTGGTGTACCCATTGATGGCAAAGGTCCTATTGAAGGCGAAACCATTGAAATGCCATTAGAGCGCAAGGCACCAGGAGTAATTTACCGTCAACCAGTAAATGAGCCGCTTCAAACAGGAATCAAATCTATTGATGCCATGATCCCAGTGGGACGTGGACAACGTGAATTGGTTATTGGTGACCGTCAAACAGGTAAAACAACCGTTTGTATTGACACCATCCTAAACCAAAAAGAATTTTATGATGCAGGTGAACCTGTATACTGTATCTATGTAGCTATCGGTCAAAAAGCTTCTACGGTTGCCGGAATTGCCAATACACTACAGGAAAAAGGTGCCATGGCCTATACAACCATAGTAGCGGCAAACGCATCTGACCCTGCACCTATGCAGGTTTATGCTCCTTTTGCTGGGGCAGCTATTGGAGAATATTTCCGTGATACAGGTCGTCCAGCGCTGATTATTTATGATGATTTGTCCAAGCAAGCTGTTGCTTACCGTGAAGTATCGCTTTTGCTACGTCGCCCACCGGGACGTGAAGCCTACCCTGGGGATGTTTTCTACTTACACTCGCGCTTACTAGAGCGTGCAGCCAAAGTAATTGCTGATGATAATATTGCCCAGCAAATGAATGACTTGCCTGAAGGGCTTAAATCAAAAGTTAAAGGTGGCGGTTCATTAACAGCATTGCCGATTATTGAAACTCAAGCAGGTGACGTATCTGCCTATATCCCGACTAACGTAATTTCGATTACTGACGGGCAAATATTTTTGGAGTCTGACTTATTTAACTCAGGTGTTCGCCCTGCCATTAACGTAGGTATTTCAGTATCGCGTGTAGGTGGTTCTGCACAAATTAAGTCCATGAAAAAAGTTGCAGGTACACTAAAACTTGACCAAGCGCAGTTCCGTGAGTTGGAAGCCTTTGCCAAGTTTGGTTCTGACCTAGATGCAGCAACCATGAACGTGATTGAAAAAGGAAAACGCAATGTGGAAATCCTAAAACAAGCCCAAAACGATCCGTTTACTGTTGAAAATCAAATTGCCATCATTTTTGCTGGATCAAAAAACCTATTACGCCAAGTTCCCGTGAACAAGGTAAAAGAGTTTGAACAAAGCTATTTAGAGTTGCTTAAAGCAAAGCACCAAGGTGTGCTTGATACGCTAAAAGCAGGTAAACTCACAGACGAGGTTACAGAAACCTTGACGAAAGTAGCCACTGATTTAGCCGCTCAATACGCATAACAAATGGCAAACCTTAAGGAAATACGCAACCGGATAAGCTCTGTATCATCTACGATGCAGATTACCAGTGCCATGAAAATGGTATCGGCAGCCAAGCTCAAAAAAGCGCAAGATGCCATTACGGCCATGCGCCCTTATGCGGCCAAGCTTACCGAATTGCTACAAAACTTAAGTGGTGCCCAAGACAATGAAAGTCCATATACAACGGTCCGCCCCGCTAAACGCGTACTCTATGTGGCTATCACCTCAAACCGTGGTCTATGTGGTGGGTTTAACGCCAACATTGTTAAAGAAGTAAAAGCGCATGCCGCTTCGAACGAAACAGCTATGGCTGTATTTAGCGTCGGTAAAAAAGGCAATGATATCTTGAGCAAAGACTTTGAAATGGAAGGTTACGAAACCGCCATATTTGATGATTTGACCTATGCCAATGCCGCTGAACTAGCACAACAGCTTATGGATGGCTTTGTAAACGAAGCTTATGACGAAGTACACTTGGTATACAACCGATTCAAAAATGCGGCTACCCAATTGGTGACTGTAGAGCCGTTTTTACCTCTGGTTCCTGAAGCTAGTGAAAATCAAACAGAAACAGATTATATCTACGAGCCGGGCAAAGAAGCCATTTTCAATACCCTGCTTCCAAAAGCACTTAAAATGCAATTGTTTAAGGCGCTACGCGATTCCTTTGCCAGTGAGCACGGAGCACGTATGACTGCTATGCACAAGGCTACAGACAATGCAACAGAGCTTCGCGATCAATTGAAGTTGACATACAACAAAGCGCGTCAGGCGGCAATTACCAACGAAATCCTAGAGATTGTAGGTGGGGCCGAAGCACTGAACGGCTAATTCAATTTCCTTTTTCGATTTTCTATAAGAGAAAGTGCCTTAATACACTGGGCTATATTGTATGCTTGTGTATTGATGACTAGATTTTTTATACGTTTGAGTGAACCTATACCCCAATTTGTGACCCTTATTACCCCACCCCAATTCTATAATAATGAAATTTACCTACAACCATATCATTAATGCGACTACAAAAAAAGAACTGCTCCTAACTGCAGCTGAGAATAATATTCCTATTTCCAAAACACTTAAAAAACTCGATTATGAAGCCGAGTTGCGTGAGCTGCAATCCGAACTGGTTAATCTGCAACAATGGATTGCTAAAAAACAAATGCGTGTAGCTATTTTGTTTGAAGGCAGAGATGCTTCAGGAAAGGGCGGCTGTATCAAACGCTTTAAAGAACACCTAAATCCACGAAAAGCACGTGTAGTGGCACTTACCAAGCCAACTAACGTAGAGCGTGGCCAGTGGTATTTTAGGCGCTATATAAAGGTACTCCCCAATCCAGGAGAGCTGGTGTTTTTTGATCGGAGTTGGTACAATCGGGCGGTAGTAGAACCTGTAATGGGGTTTTGTGAACCTCAGCAATATAATAAGTTTATAGAGCAGGTGCCTGAATTTGAGCATTTGCTCTATGAAGACAATATAAAATTGATTAAGTTTTGGTTTTCCATATCCAAGGAAATACAAAAGAAACGGTTTGAGTCCCGCTTAGAAAATCCACTTAAGCGTTGGAAATTTAGTCCGGTAGATGAAAAAGGACAAACACTATGGGATGAGTATAAAAATACAAAAAAAAATGTTTAGTAAGACGCACACCAATTTTAGCCCTTGGATAATTGTTAAGGCTAATGATAAAAAACAAGCACGATTAGAAAGTATCCGCTATGTGTTGTCCCAATTTGAATACAGTAGAAAAGGGGAGTCTAAAGCAACGCTACTCCCTGATCCGAATGTGGTGATGCGCTATCACAGAAGTGCCATTCAACTGGATAATTAAAGTCACGTTATGCAGTCAATAAAATACACCCCTGAGGAAATGGCTTTATTTAATTCCAAATTAGGGATATACAGCCTTTTAAAAAGAAAGAGGATTGACCCTGATAGAGTGCTTGCGGAATTAAAGTATCACACCGCTTTGCGAAAACAACAAGAAGAACTCATCAAGCTCCAAAATTGGGTAATCAAAAACGATCAAAAGGTGGTGGTGCTCTTTGATGGACGCGATGCTGCTGGTAAAGGCGGTGCTATCCGCCGAATTACAGAATATATCAACCCCAGACACTTCCGCATTGTGGCGCTTAACATTCCCACAGAAGACGAAAGAAAACAATGGTTTTTTCAACGCTATATCAATCAATTGCCCAAGCCAGGAGAAATTGTACTTTTTGATCGCAGTTGGTATAACCGTGCGGTTGTAGAGCCCGTCAATGGCTTTTGCACAAAAACAGAATACGAGCGATTTATGTCACAAGTCAATGGCTTTGAACGCATGCTGGTGCATGCCAACATCCACTTGATAAAATTGTATTTTTCAATTACCAAAGAGGAACAAGCAGCACGATTTGAGGAAATAAAATCTAACCCCTTAAAACGTTGGAAAATGACCCCAACCGACGAAAAAGCGCAAGAGTTATGGGAGGAATATACCACTTACAAAAAAAGAATGTTTAAGGATACCAATAGTGCGCACGCACCTTGGCACATCATAGATGCCGATAAAAAACCCAAGGCCCGATTAGCAGCCATCATACACCTCCTAAGCGTTATTCCATACGAATAGTCGTGGAACATATGTCATATGTACCATCAAGCATTCGTTTTTAAATAATAAAACTTCGAATGGCTAATGATCCATTTCGTCATAATTTTAGCTGTTTACAAAAGGACAATAAGTCTAAGTAACTATAATGATGGTTGCTAGCTGTTTTTCTTATTTTTAAATCATGAAAATTAACATTGTCAACCAATCCGCTCACAACCTTCCCTCCTACGAGACACTAGCTTCTGCTGGTATGGATTTGCGGGCGCATACGCCAGAGCCCATTACACTCCAGCCCCTAGAAAGAGGGCTTATCAAAACGGGATTGTTTATCGAACTCCCCATAGGAGTAGAAGCACAAGTACGTCCAAGAAGTGGTTTGGCGCTTAAAAAAGGAATTAGCGTGCTCAATGCCCCTGGTACAATTGATGCAGACTATAGAGGCGAAATTGGCGTTATCCTTATAAATTTATCTAGCGAACCTTTTACAATAGCTTCGGGAGATCGCATTGCCCAATTGGTAATTGCCAAGCACGAGCGTGCCGATTGGACAGAAGTTACGTCACTAGAAGAAACGGAAAGAGGTGCTGGAGGTTTTGGTAGCACAGGTATAAAATAATATATGAAGATAATTGTTCCCATGGCGGGTAGAGGCTCTCGCTTACGCCCACATACACTCACGGTACCCAAACCACTAATTCCAGTAGCTGGGATGCCCATCGTTCATCGGTTGGTACAAGATATTGCCAAGCTACTTCCCGAACCCGTAAGTGAAATTGCCTATGTCCTAGGCGACCCTGCTTACTTTGGTGAGGCAGTCGTTGCGGCACTTACGGAGCTGTCTGAAAGCCTAGGCGCCAAAACAAGTATTTACCGTCAAGACCAGCCACTTGGAACAGGACATGCCGTAATGTGTGCAGTTCCTTCGCTTTCTGGGCCTGCAGTTATTGCCTATGCCGACACCCTAATCCGCGCCGATTTAACGCTCGATCCAAAAGCAGACAGCGTTATTTGGGTAAAACAAGTGGAAAACCCAGAACAGTTTGGTGTAGTGCAACTAGATAATACGGGCGCCATAAGTGCATTGGTAGAAAAACCCCGTGATTTTGTTTCGGACCTAGCAGTAATTGGGATTTATTATTTTAAAGAAATTGGCTTATTAAAAGATGCCTTACAAAGCGTTTTGGACGAAAAGCTAACACATGGTGGCGAATACCAAATCAACGATGGTATTTTGCGTATGATGGAAGATGGCAAGCGCTTTGTTCCTGGAGAAGTTAGTGCATGGATGGACTGTGGAAACCCCGCGGTAACTGTCGAAACCAATGGGCGCATGCTAGATTATTTGGCGGCAGAGGGCGCAAAACTTGTTGGCAAGGCTACGCTTGAAAATAGCCAAATTATTGAACCCTGTTTTATTGCAGATGGCGTTGTGCTTAAAAACACAACTGTTGGGCCTCATGTATCCATTGGAGCCAATACAGTCATCTCGGATAGTACAGTCAAAAACAGTATGATTCAAACAAACTGCCAGATTGAAAAATCCCATTTGGACGGTGCCATGATTGGCAACCATGTCCGTTATAGCGGAACACAAAAGCAAGTGAGTATTGGGGATTATTCAGAATTGGAATAACAAATGAAAAAACTGAACCTTATTGGATTTGGGTTGCTAGTGGTCATGGGGTGTAAATCCCTAACTCCAATGGCAACGACCAGCGCCATTGATACTAGCTTGCGTCCACGGGCGGTTCTACAACAAATAGAAGACAACGCACTGCGCTTTGAAAGTTTACAATGGCGTGGGCAAGCCTCGCTTGAGCGAGAAGGAAAACGACAAAAGGTTAGCGTTACACTGCGGTTAAGGCAGGGTGAAGGAATCTGGGTTAGCGGATCTGTGATTGTCCCCTTGGCTCGTGTTTTTATTACGCCCAAGCAACTTCAGTTTTATGAAAAAATAAATAGGCAATACGCACAGGTTGATTTTAGGCAAGTGAAAAAGCTACTAGGTGCGCCGGTTAACTATGAAATGATTGAGCACATCATCACAGCAAGCCCCCTGGACAAACGTGCGCTCAAACGAGCAAAGCTTACGTTTACACAAAACAGCTATGTGCTTAGCTCAAGAAAAAGAGGAGTTTCCTTGATTTGGACTTATGACGCCGCTTTCAGGCTTATCTCCCAACAGCTTTCAGACGGCGAAACATCTGTTCGTGTGGAGTATGATGGTTATAAGCAAATTGACAACCAATGGGTTCCCGAACAGCTGAATGCTAGCTTGCGTGGTGTAGACAAGACAACTAATTTAAGGTTGCAATCCAAGCAAACACAATTAAACGGGAAGTTTAAAATGCCTTTTGAAATCCCAAGAGGCTATACAAAAATCAACCTACCATGAAAAAGTGGATTTGGCTTTTGATACTTATCCCTGTTTTGAGTTTAGCTCAAGACAAAAAAGCGGCACTTGAAGCCCAGAAAAAGCGGTTGCAACAAGAAATTGTCCAAATAAATGCATTGATAAAAACAAGTGCTAAAAAGCGCGCTAATGTCCTAACACAAGTAGAAACGGTTCAGCTTAAAATGGATCGGCAAGATGCGTTGATTCGACTCACCAACCGCCAGATAAATAGACTCAACCAAGAAATAAATGTAAACCTGCGCAACATAGAAAAGCTAAGGTCCGAACTCACCTCACTAAAAAAGGATTATGCCGAGATGGTTGTTTCCGCTCGAAAAAATCAGTCCACCCAAAATCGTTTGATGTTCTTGCTTTCTTCTGAAAGTTTTTGGCAGGCTTACAAACGCATGGCGTATATGAAGCAATATGCCGCCTACCGCAAACAACAAGGAGAGCAGATAGCTGCCAAAACCAAAGCCTTACAGCAATACACCACAGACTTGGTGGCGCAGCGCAAGGACAAAAAGCAACTCATTGAAGAAAATAGGAAAGCACAAAAAGAATTAGACAGCATTAGAAAAAGGCAAAATACACTTGTTTTGGAGCTGAAAAAACGAGAAAAAAATTACACTGCGCAAATCAAGAATAAGCAAAAACAACGAGAGGCAATTGATAAAGAAATTGCGCGCCTTATTCGGGAAGCTATTGCCGCATCAAACAAAAAAGCAGGAACAAAAACGGGGGGCTTTGTGTTAACCCCAGAGGCCAAAGCCCTTGCTGCCAGCTTTGTCTCCAACAAAGGGCGCTTGCCTTGGCCCGTAGAAAAGGGAATTGTTACACAACGATTTGGTACACAGCGCCACCCTGTGGTTCGCACCACTACCATCAAGAGCAATGGCGTAACACTTTCGGTTCCGGCTGGCGCAACTGCTAGAAGCGTCTTTGAGGGAATAGTGTTAAATATTATGCAGTTTAAAGGCAGCAACCCTATAGTTCTCGTTCAGCATGGTAACTATATTACAGGCTACAAGAACCTCAGTAAGGTCTATGTCAAAAAAGGTGACCGCGTTACTGCAAAACAAGATATTGGACAAATATTCACTAATAAAGATACGGGCAAGACAACACTGCAGTTCAGCCTATTCCAAAACACCACGCCACAAAATCCTGCGCTGTGGCTATACCAAATGAAATAAAGACTTATTTTTTGATAAACTTTTGGGTTGTGGTTGTTCTTTTATGCGTCAAGCTGAGCATATAAATACCTGTCGTCAAATGTGAAACATCAAGGCTGTGGCGTATTGGCTTAGTTAAGATACGCTGTCCTGTAAGGGCATAAATACGTGCTGTAGCGGTTTGCGTCAATCCATCGACATAAAGCATTTGTGAAGCGGGATTGGGATAGATACGCAACTCCGAAATTTCCGTTGTTGCTATACTAAGTACCGCATTCGCCGTATTTGGAGAGGGCGTGCCTGTTTTAAAACTGCCGTTCGCTTGGCGCTGCAAAGAGTGATTAGCCGCATCTGAAGAAGCATTTTCATTGTACTGAACTGTTTTTCCTAAACCCGTTAACAAGCCCGTGTCATCTGCATCATCGCTGTCATAGACAACAGCGTCAATTAGGTTGGTGGTAGTGGCAGGGGTATCTGTTGGAAAGTCTGATTTATTGGCCTGATATAATGCCACCGCATCAGCATCATTTTGGATATTAGACGAAGAGGAGCTTGAGAAAGTAACCGAAACGCCAGTTACTCCACTATCGCCAATGACAAAATAACCATTGGCATCGGTGCTTTGCCCGTCCAAATCATAAGCAGCATAACTGGCATCATCGCTGCCATTAAATAAGACGAGCGCATAGCCGTCTAATGCGAGGTTGGGGGTTGTGGAATAAAGCTCAATAAATTCTGCAGTATCAGCGCCTGGGCTGTCTGCATCTATTTCATTAATAACTAGGGCTTGTGCATTCAAGAAGCCAACGCCCATAAAAAGAAAGAGTGTGTTTGTAGGTTTCATGATAAAAATATAAGGGGAGAATAAATATAAAAAAAGAGATGGGGATTACAAAAATTATGGCCGTTGCTAGCGCAGCTTGGCTATGTATTTGCCTACCATATCAAATTCAATATTAACCAAATCGCCTTTTTGTAATTGGTGAAAAACAGTATGTTCATAGGTGTAGGGAATAATGGCTACTCCAAAAGTATTGGATACCGATCCGACAACGGTCAAGCTAGTACCATTTACACATATAGAGCCTTTTTCAATGGTCACGTTTTTAGAATCTTCGCTATATGCAAAACGATACAGCCAACTGCCATCTTGGTCTTCAATACTTGTGCAAATCGCTACTTCATCTACATGACCTTGCACCAAATGTCCGTCTAGCCTGTCGCCAAGCCGCATGGCGCGTTCAAGATTTATTTTATCCCCAACTGTCCACTGCTTTAGTGCGGTTTTGTCCAAGGTTTCCTGTATGGCGGTAACCGTATATTGGTCTCCGTCTATGGCAACTACCGTAAGGCATACGCCGTTGTGTGCTAAACTTTGGTCTATCTTAAGTTCATGAGTGATATTGCTCGAAAGCGAGTAGTGTACATTTCCGCCTTCGCGTTCAATGCGTGTTATGGTACCCATCGTTTCTATGATTCCTGTAAACATAAGCGGTGAATCCTTTACCTTTGCCAAGCAAAAATACACAAAATGCCTGCGTTACCCATTATTGCAATTTCTATTGGTGACCCAAACGGGGTTGGCGTTGAAATTATATTGAAAACGTTTCATGATAACAGCTTGTTTGAGCAGTGCATTCCTGTGGTATATGCCAGCTTAGATTTTGTGCAAATACAACAAACCCTTTTTAATACGCAGGTACCTTTAAGCTTAATGGAAGGAGCGCCTAAACAAGGGGTTTTAAATATTGTTGCGATATGGCAAGACACTCTTGAAGTGGCTTTTGGCAAGCAAACGGCCAAGGGAGGAGTTGCCGCATTTGAGTCGCTGCAAGCTGCCGCCACTGCAGTCCAAAAAGGACAGGCCGATGCGCTTGTTACAGCGCCCATTAATAAAGCCGCGATAAAGAGTCTTGATTTTCCTTTTGCTGGGCATACACACTATTTGGGTGCATTGTGGGGTGGAGATGCCTTGATGCTGTTGGCGCATGATGCCCTTCGTGTTGCACTATTAACCGATCATATTCCGCTACACAAGGTGACGGCTGCCATAACAGTAGATTTAATTACACAGAAAACAAAACAACTAAATCAAACACTAAAAAACGATTTTGGTTGTCAAATGCCTAAAATAGCCCTACTGGGATTAAATCCACATGCGGGCGATCAAGGGGTTATTGGCAACGAAGATGATGCTATTTTAAAACCCGGTATTGCGGCCTTAAAAAAAGAAGGGGTTGAGATTTATGGTCCTTTTGCCGCCGACGGTTTTTTTGGACAGAAAAGCTATCGGAATTTTGATGCGGTTTTATCTTGCTATCACGACCAGGGCTTGGTTGGGTTTAAGACCTTGGCATTTGGGCAAGGAGTAAACGTAACTACTGGGCTGCCTTTTGTGCGTACTTCACCAGATCACGGAACTGCTTTTGATATTGCAGGAAAAGGCGTTGCAAGTCATGTTTCTTGCGCTGCTGCCGTGCAGATGGCCTGTGCGATATACAATAACCGTCAAAAGACGGATTAAATAGAGGGCTGTCCCACCAAATTTTATATATTTGCCGACTGTAATGAGCGATAATAAGAATGTTTTAGCCCCCTTTGTGTTGGCTTTCGCTGGACTAAAAGAAGGAATACATCATTTTAATCGCGACATTACAAACAAGTTCTTTGATGCTTTTGATTATACCGAGTTCAGTAGTACTGCGCTAGTTGTTCAGATTAATTTGACCAAAAAAGCCAGTATGCTAGAAGTACATTTTACGGTTTCTGGACACGTTCGTGTTGGTTGTGATTTAACCAACGAATTGTTTGATTTGCCCTTGAACCCAACGCATGAGTTGGTGGTAAAGTTTGGCGAGGAATTCAATGATGAAAATGAACATCTATTGGTACTTCCGCATGGATCACATCAGTTAGATCTTGCACAGACACTGTTTGAAACCATTGTGTTGGCAGTGCCACAAAAAAAAGTACATCCTGGTATAGAAAATGGCAGTCTTCAATCTGATTTGTTAGACCGTCTAGATGAATTACATCCTGGTGAAAGCACCAATGAAAGTAAACTAACGGATCCCCGGTGGGATGCGTTAAAGAAATTAAGAAAAGACTAAAACAGCTGTTATGGCACATCCTAAACGAAAGATATCCAAAACGCGTCGCGACAAACGCCGCACGCACTATAAGGCCGTAGCGCCTCAAATTGCAACATGCACAACTACTGGTGAAGCACATCTTTACCACCGTGCACATTGGCATGATGGAAAACTATACTACAGAGGCAAGGTTTTAATTGACAATTCTGCTGAAGCTGAAGCATAGTTTTTAAAGCTAAAAGTATATAAAGCGCCTTTCATAAAAGGCGCTTTTTTTGTGTCTTTTTGATAAGTTTTAGCCTTTTTTTGGTCAAATTGAGTTGTTTTTGACTAATTTTGGCCAAAACTTGTAGAATTGTGCTTTTGTACAATTCGGTTTATATGACTACCAAAACTGCAGCCATAACCGCCGTTGGAGGCTACGTCCCCGAGCATGTGCTCACCAATGCTGATATAGCGCAAATGGTAGATACAAGCGATGAGTGGATTGTCTCGCGCACAGGTATTAAAGAGCGACGCATCCTCAAACCCACTTCATTGGGCACTTCTTTTATGGCCATCAAAGCCGCGCAAAACCTCCTCGACAAAAAAAATCTTGATCCCGCACAAATCGATTTGGTTATAGTAGCAACCGCAACACCTGATATGCCCGTTTCTTCCACCGCGGCCTTTGTCGCTACTGAAATTGGTGCAACAAACGCATTTGCCTATGACCTACAAGGGGCCTGTTCTGGTTTTTTATTTGGTATGTCTGCGGCTTCTTCACACATAAGTTCGGGCCGCTACAGTAAAGTATTGCTTATTGGTGCAGATACCATGTCGTCTATTATCGACTACACAGACAGAACTACTTGTGTTATCTTTGGTGATGGTGCTGGGGCTGTTTTGTTCGAACCCAACGACGAAGGCCTTGGGCTTCAAGACGAAGTGCTTCGCGTTGATGGTAAGGGAAGAACATACTTGAAAATAGAAGCGGGAGGGGCTATGCTGCCTGCTTCAAATGATACTGTGGCGAAGAAACAACATTTCCTACACCAGGAAGGGCGTCCTGTATTTAAATTTGCTGTATCTAATATGAGTACTGCTATTACGCAAGTGCTCGAGCGCAATGATTTATCGAAAGATGATATTGACTTTGTAGTTGCACATCAAGCAAACAAACGTATATTAGATGCAATATCCAATCATTTAGACCTCAAATCTGATCAGATGTTAATCAATATTGAACGTTACGGAAACACCACAGCAGCGACATTACCACTATTGCTGTGGGATTACGAACACCTTTTAAAGAAAAATCAAAAATTATTATTCACCGCGTTTGGGGGTGGCTTCACTTGGGGAGCTAGCTATCTGACGTGGGCTTACAACTCATAAAAACAATAACCATGGAATTAAAAGAAATACAAAACCTAATCAAGTTTGTAGCCAAATCTGGGGCAAGTGAAGTAAACCTTGAAATGGGAGAAATCAAAATTACCATTAAAACAGATAAGGGTGAGGCTGCTACACCAATAGCTGTGATGCCACAAGCATCTCCAGTAGCTATACCTCCTGTTGCCGTTGCTCCTGCGCCAACTGCTCCTGCGCCAGTTGCACCAGTTGAAGCAGCTGCTGCACCGGCAGTTGAAACAGCAGGCGATACCATTAAGTCCCCTATCATTGGGACATTCTATCGTAAGCCATCACCTGACAAGCCTAACTTTGTTGAAGTAGGCGATCGCGTCAACGAAGGTGATACACTTTGTGTTATTGAAGCCATGAAGCTCTTCAATGAGATTGAAGCAGAAATGAGCGGAACTATCGTAAAAATTTTGGTTGAAGATTCTACTCCTGTTGAATTTGACCAACCATTATTTGTAATAGACCCTGCCTAAAGCCAGACCTATGTTTAATAAAATTCTTATCGCCAATAGAGGCGAAATAGCACTTCGTGTTATCCGAACTTGTCGTGAAATGGGAATCAAAACAGTGGCTGTTTATTCAAAAGCAGATGCCGACAGTTTGCACGTCCGTTTTGCCGATGAAGCTGTTTGTATTGGGCCTGCGCCAAGTAGTGAGTCTTATCTTAAGATACCTAATATCATTGCGGCGGCTGAAATTACCAATGCAGATGCTATTCACCCTGGTTATGGATTTTTGTCTGAAAATGCCAAATTTTCTAAAATCTGTGAAGAGCACAAAATAAAATTCATTGGTGCTTCTGCGCAAATGATTCAGCAAATGGGCGACAAGGCCACTGCTAAAGCAACCATGAAAGCTGCAGGTGTGCCAACAATTCCAGGTTCTGAGGGAATTATTCCAACCTTTGAGGAATGTAAAAAGCTGGCCAAAAAGGCCAAATACCCCGTGATGCTAAAAGCTACTGCCGGGGGTGGTGGAAAAGGTATGCGTGCCGTATGGAAAGAAGAAGAACTTGAAAAGGCTTGGGAAGATGCTCGTCAAGAGTCTAAGGCTGCCTTTGGTAACGATGATATGTACCTAGAAAAACTAATTGAAGAGCCACGGCACATTGAAATTCAAATTGTTGGGGATGCTTTTGGAAAAGCCTGTCATCTATCTGAACGTGATTGCTCTGTTCAAAGAAGACACCAAAAATTGACCGAAGAAACCCCGTCGCCATTTATGACCGATAAGCTTCGTAAACAAATGGGAGCTGCTGCTGTAAAGGCAGCAGAATTCATTAAATATGAAGGCGCAGGGACTGTTGAGTTTTTGGTTGATAAGCATCGTAATTTTTATTTTATGGAGATGAATACCCGTATTCAAGTGGAGCATCCCATCACAGAACAAGTCATTGACTTTGATTTGATTGCTGAACAAATAAAAGTTGCTGCTGGAATGCCAATTGAAGGGAAAAACTATATGCCAAAACTTCATTCTATTGAATGCCGCATCAACGCAGAAGACCCGTATAACGACTTTCGTCCGTCTCCGGGAATAATCAAGACGCTTCATACTCCTGGCGGTCATGGTGTACGTTTGGATACCCACGTATATGGCGGCTATATGATACCCCCGCATTACGACTCGATGATTGCCAAGCTAATTACCACAGCGCAAACGCGTGAGGAAGCCATTAACAAAATGAAACGTGCATTAGACGAATTTGTTATTGAGGGCGTAAAGACAACTATTCCGTTCCACCGTCAATTGATGGATCACCCTGAATATGTTGCAGGGAACTATACCACCAAGTTTATGGAGGACTTTGAAATGGATAGTGAGGCCTAGTTAATCTAGCCTTTCACTTTTTTGTTTGGAAGCACCTTAAATCCCATATTATAGAGCGTAAAGGCAAAAATGTCTGCGTATTGCTCGATGGTTTTGTTCACTGGTGTGCCAGCACCGTGACCCGCATCTGTTTCAATCCGTATCAATACTGGGTTTTGGCCACTTTGATTGGCTTGCAACTGTGCTGCAAACTTAAATGAATGTGCAGGCACTACCCTGTCATCATGATCTCCCGTGGTAACCAAAGTAGCAGGATATGGCGTGTTCGTATCAACATTGTGCACGGGTGAATACCCTTTTAAATATGCAAACATTTCCTCGGACTGATCGGCCGTACCGTAATCATAGGACCAGCCAGCGCCAGCAGTAAATGTATGGTATCGCAGCATATCCAAAACCCCAACGGCAGGTAGTGCGACTTTAAAAAGTTCAGGGCGTTGTGTCATACAAGCGCCTACCAGCAATCCGCCATTTGAGCCGCCACGGATGGCGAGGTATTCTGGGCTTGTGTACTTATTTTCAATAAGGTATTCCGCTGCAGCAATAAAATCATCAAACACATTTTGCTTTTTCATTTGTGTTCCCGCATCGTGCCACTCCTTTCCGTATTCTCCTCCTCCACGCAAATTAGGAACAGCATAAACACCCCCTTGCATTAACCAAACGGCATTGGTGATGCTAAAAGAAGGTGTAAGGCTTATGTTGAATCCGCCATAACCATATAAAATAGTTGGGGTGTCACCCGTGAATTCAAGTCCTTTTCTGTAGGTAATCATCATGGGTACTTTTGTCCCATCCTTAGAACTATAAAACACCTGCTTGGACTCAAAATCATTTGCGTCAAAGGCAATTTCTGGTGTCCAATATTGACTGGTTTTTCCCGTTTTTGGATTTAATGCAAAAGAAGAAGATGGTGTGTGATAATTTGAAAAGCTGTAGTACAGTGTTTCTTGGTCAATTTTGCCACTAAACCCACCTGCGCTTCCGGCGGCTGGTAACTTAATTTCTCGTACTAACTTACCGTTATAATCGTATTGGAAAACCTTAGATAAGGCATCAATCATGTACTCAGTAAAAAAATAATTACTACCGGCGCTGATGCTCAATACGTTTTCGGTTTCTGGGATTAAGTCCCGCCAATAATTTGGCGTTGGGCGATCGGCATAAGCCGTTACTAATTTTTTGTTGGGAGCATTTAGATTAGTTACTAAAAATAACTTGTCTTTCTCGGTTTCTAATACATAGGTGTCTGAATCTTCGTGATCAACAATGGTTTTTATGCCTGCTTTGGGGTTATCCAAGTCCATCATGTATAGTTTATTTCCAGAAGTAGTATTGGAAGCGCTAATAAACAAATAGCGTTGGTCGTCAGAGACATATCCTCCTATATAGCGGTGCTTTTGCTTGGAAGTACCGCCAAAAACAACCTTGTCTTGAGCTTGTGGCGTTCCCAGCTTATGGAAATACAACTTGTGTTGGTCTGTTTTGGCAGAAAGCTCAGAGCCATCTGGTTTGTCGTATGACGAATAATAAAATCCTTTGTTTCCAAGCCAAGAAACCGAGCTAAACTTTACATTAACCAACGTGTCTTCAATTATTTTTTTTGAAGCAGCTTGCATAACAATAATCTTACGCCAATCGGAGCCTCCTTCAGAAATAAGGTATGCCAAGCGGCTGCCATCTTTGGTGAAGCGTACGCCTGCTAAAGAGGTGGTGCCATCCTCAGAAAAAGCATTAGGGTCTATGAAAACTTCTGGAGTAGCTTCTCCTTTTTGGCGATACAAAACATAGTGATTTTGTAGTCCGTCGTTTTTATAAAAATAGGTGTAGTCCCCCTCAACAAAAGGTGTTGAGCGTTTTTCGTAGTTCCAAAGCTTTGTCAGCGACTCCTCCAGCTCAGACCTATAATCGATCTGGTTTAAGTAGTCAAACGTAACCGCGTTTTGGCGTGTTACCCAATCTTCTGTCTCAGAAGAGCGGTCATCTTCTAGCCAGCGGTATGGGTCTTCTACAGCTTGTCCAAAAAAGCTATCGATAACAATTTCTTTTTTGGTTTCGGGATACATTATGGGTGATTTTTTGGCGCAAGAGGTAATCAACGCTGCGAAAATTAGGAATAAATAGGGGCGCATATTTTTAATTTTTCCTAAATGTAGAAAAAATTAAATTAAGTTATTCTCTGCTAAATATTCTGCAATTTGGACTGTATTTGTAGCAGCGCCTTTACGCAGGTTGTCTGCAACTATCCACAAGTTTAAACCATTCTCTTGTGAGGTGTCTTTTCGTAAACGGCCCACAAAAACTTCATCTTTCCCGTGTGCCTGAAGTGGCATGGGGTAGTCATTATTATGGATATCGTCCTGTACCACAACGCCAGGGGTTGCCGCAAGAACTTGACGAACCGCGTCTAGTTCAGCAGACTTACTTAAGGTTAGGTTTACCGATTCACTATGTCCACCAACTACTGGAATGCGCACTGCTGTAGCCGTTACGCGAATGTTGGGGTCCAAAATTTTATGCGTTTCGTTTACTAATTTCATTTCCTCCTTTGTGTAATTATTGTCCAGGAAAACATCACAATGTGGGATGGCGTTGCGGTGAATGGCATGTGGGTAGGCCATTTCGCCTTCTTTGCCTTCGTATTCGTTTTCCAATTGTTGTACTGCCTTAACACCTGTTCCAGTAATGGATTGATAGGTAGAAACTACTACTCTTTCAATCCCGAATGCACGGTGAATGGGTGCTAGTGCCATCACCATCTGAATGGTAGAGCAGTTTGGGTTTGCAATAATTTTATCATCAGCCGTAAGTTCGTTGGCATTGATTTCAGGAACGATGAGTTTGTGATCAGGATGCATACGCCATGCCGATGAATTGTCAATTACCGTACAACCAATGGCAGCAAACTTTGGTGCCCAAGCAAGCGAAGTATCGCCGCCTGCAGAGAACAAAGCAACATCTGGCTTTAAGGCAACGGCGTCCTCTAAAGTAACAACTGTATAGCTCTTGCCGTTATAATTCAACTGTTTACCCGCCGAACGAGCCGAAGCTACAGGTATCAATTCTGTGATGGGAAATTGGCGTTCTGCCAATACTTCTAACATTACATGGCCTACCATACCGGTGGCGCCTACTACTGCTACGCGCATGTGTTTATTTTTGCTGCGAATGTACGGCATATCTGCTATAAAAAAAGAAGCATGTCACTGTTTATCAAAAAAATAACAGTTTGTTTGTTTTGTAACTTTTTAGGAGATAATCTCCCGCTTTATCCGCTGTGAAAGCCCAGTAACAAGTTCGTAAGAAATGGTCCCTGCCGCATTGGCTAAGTTTTCTGCGCTGGCATCAGGGCCAATAAGGATAACGGTATCGCCAGCCTGACAATCAATATCTGTGACATCTACCATAATCATGTCCATACACACATTCCCAAGGATGCTTGCTTGTTGTCCGTTGATCATTACATAGCCGTTTCCGTTTCCGTATATTCTGCCAATTCCGTCTGCATGACCTAACGGCAATGTTGCTGTTTTGGTTTTGGCCTTTGCTACAAAAGCACGGTTGTAGCCTAAGGTATCGCCTTCTTCAAGTGTATGGATTTGAGAAATCACCGTCCGCAACGTAAGTACCGGTTTAAGCTTGGCGTCAATACTTGGATGATTTCCATAGCCATAAAGGCTAATGCCCGTGCGTACCATATTGTATTGTGCCTCGGGGAAACGCAAAACCCCTGAAGTATTCAATACGTGGAAGGTTGTTTTGGGATGCGTTGGGCTAAAAACAGCTATAATTTCTGAAAAGGTTTTTAGTTGTGTTTTGGTGAATGCATTTTCGCTTTCATCGTCAGAAGCAGCCAAGTGAGAATAGACTCCCTGAAGCAGCATCCACAAGGCGTTATCTTTTAACAGTTCTAAAAGTGCCCTGGCTTCTTTTAGGTCAAAACCCAACCGATTGAGTCCGGTGTTAAATTTTAAATGGACGGGGTAATGGCTGACATTTGATTCCTTTATTTTTAATAACAGTTCATCCAAAATACGCTGACTATAAACGCTTGGTTCAAGCTTATATTCAATCAATGCGTCTAGGTTTGTCAGCTGTGGATGGAGTACCAAAATAGGGGTGGTTATGCCTGCTTTTCGAAGGGCTATGCCTTCGTGTACATAGGCAACACCTAAATAATCAACGCCTTGAGCTACCAAACATTTTGCAACCTCAACGGCATCACTACCATAACCAAAAGCCTTCACGACAGCGAGCAGCTTGGTATTAGCTGACAATTGTTTTCGTAAGAAAGTATAATTGTGCCTTAAGTTGGGCAGATGAATTTCAAGAACGGTTTCGCTCATATTGCCTTAGGCGTTTTTGCTTTTTTTTGGTGTCACCGTTTCGGAAGTGACATTCATTTTACGTACTTTTTCACGAACCATAAGTTTGTGAAATGCGGCCCTACTCAAAGGCTCGTATTCTTCGGTTTCGCCTAGCATCACTAGGCTGTCGTTTTCTCCTTTGCGAAAACTGTGATTGGCCAATTGACCCGTTCTGGTACATATCGCATGCACTTTAGTTACGTATTCGGCGGTAGCCATCAAATTCGGCATGGGACCAAAAGGGTTTCCTTTAAAATCCATGTCTAGCCCCGCAACAATCACGCGAATCCCACGATTGGCTAAATCATTACAAACTCGGACAATCTCATCGTCAAAAAACTGGGCTTCGTCTATTCCCACCACGTCGCAGTTATCTGCCAGTAGGCGGATATTGGCTGCAGCTGGTACGGCTGTGGAAATAATTTCGTTTGCATCATGAGAAACAACCTTATCGGTTCCGTAACGACTATCAACCTCAGGTTTAAAAATCTCAACGTTTAAATTGGCAAACTTTGCACGTTTTAATCGGCGGATAAGTTCCTCTGTCTTTCCTGAAAACATAGAGCCCGTGATGACCTCAATCCAGCCATGCGATTCGTTTTTGTGCCCTGTGTTTTCGAGAAACATATTATCCTACTGTTTTCAAACGCTTTAGTGCGTAAGTACCATTCAAAAGTATTAAATTTAGGCAGCCAAAATTATGGAAGAAGAAAAAGTTTTAAAAAGTACTGCCGAAAAGGCCTTAATGAGCCTTGCGCATGAAATCTTGCGTAAGCGAAATCGCATGTCGCTTTCAGATATCCACGACAAAGCAACGGCCATCATGGCCATCGTTGAGGCAAAAACAGACACGCAAGAAATGCCAGCTGAAATAGTGGAAACAGAACCTGCGCTTGAAGATGTTTTGCATCAGCCCGTTACTGAAATTGCTTTTGAAACGGTGCGTATAGATTTTGCCGAAAAGCTTTTTGAGGGGAGCAATGCCGATTTCCAGCGCATCATGTCCATGTTAAATTCAAAAGAAAACAAAGCAGAAGCAATAACCTTTATTGAGCAACAAGTGCAGCCCGATTACGATTGGAGCGATAAAGAAAGTGATGTTGCTGCATTTATGGCGCATATTTCGCAACTTTACCAAGCGTAGCACTCCTTTATAAAAAACAAGGTTTGGAAAGAAATACAACACAGCAAGAAATGAAAGGCCTCTGGTTGGTCCCAACGCCCATTGGAAACCTAGGTGATATAACGCTGCGCGCAATAGAAGTATTGGGAGCTTCCGACCTTATTTTGGCTGAAGACACACGAACCACTGCCAAGCTACTTAAGCACTACGACATAGACACGCCTATGCGGTCTTTTCACATGCATAACGAACACAAATCCGTGCCCAGAATCATTTCAGAATTAACAGCTGGTGGGTGTATTGCCTTGGTTTCTGATGCTGGCAGCCCAGGCGTTTCTGATCCAGGGTTTTTGTTGGTTCGCGCGTGCTTAGCTGCTGATATTCACGTTGAGGCGCTACCCGGGGCTACAGCACTAATTCCTGCACTAACACTAAGCGGACTCCCCAGTGATCGCTTTGTCTTTGAAGGATTTTTACCCCCAAAAAAAGGGCGTCAAAAACGCCTATTGGCTTTAGCTGAAGAAACACGTACAATAGTATTGTATGAATCCCCTCACCGAATAGTAAAAACACTTGGGCAACTTGCCGAGCACTTAGGAGAAGATCGTGGGGCGACAGCCTCAAGAGAGCTAACGAAAAAGTTTGAAGAAACCGTTCGCGGTTCATTAAAAACACTCATAGACCATTTTACACAGACCCCGCCCAAAGGTGAGTTTGTGATCGTGGTAGAAGGATTATCGTAATGCATTGGTTTATAAAGGATACGCCCCATGAAAATACCATAGCACATCTAATCGAGTGCTTGGGTGTTGATACTGTTGTTGCACAACTGCTTGCACAACGAGGTATCACAACATTTGAAGAGGCAAGAACTTTTTTTAGACCGCATATTGGGCAACTCCACAATCCCTTTTTGATGCAAGACATGGACAAGGCTGTAGCAAGACTGCAACAGGCTATTGACCAAAAAGAGGCCGTCATGGTTTATGGCGACTATGACGTAGACGGAACTACCTCAGTGAGCTTACTGACGCATTTTTTACGTAGCCAAGGCCTTGAAGTCACGCCCTATATTCCAGACCGCTATGCCGAAGGCTATGGGCTATCAAAAAAAGGAATAGACACGGCAAAAGCAGGCAATATGAAATTTATGATCGCCTTGGATTGCGGCGTAAAAGCCATCGAGCAGGTGGCATATGCAAAAACATTAGGCATTGAGCTTATTATTTGTGACCACCATACGCCTGGCGATGTGCTCCCAGATGCGTTGGCTGTTTTGGATCCAAAACGAAGCGATTGCGCCTATCCGTTTAAAGAACTTTGCGGTTGTGGTGTGGGGTTTAAACTCATGCAAGGATTGTTACAGCAACAAGGGAGGGAAGTAAATGAGATTATTGCCTATTTGGATTTTGTTGCAGTTGCCATTGCAGCAGATATCGTTCCCATGGTTGGCGAAAACAGGGCCTTTGCTTTTTTGGGGCTTCAGCAACTCAACAGTCATCCAAGACCTGGCCTAAAAGCGCTTATGCGCGATAAGCCAACAGGGCAAATTATTTCGGATGTAGTTTTTGGTATGGCACCAAGAATCAATGCTGCTGGACGTATGAAGCACGGACTTCATGCTGTTGAATTGCTGCTTTCAGCATCTGAGGAGGAAGCAAAAAAAATAGCACAAGAAGTCGAAACATACAACAGCTCGCGTCGTGAGGTGGAACAACAGATTACCAAAGAGGCCTTGGCGCAAATATTAGCAAATGAAGAAGAAAACAACGCCGCCAACGTCGTCTATGCGCCGCATTGGCATAAGGGCGTAATCGGCATCGTTGCTTCAAGGCTTATTGAAACCTATTATCGACCAACCTTGGTGTTTACCAAGTCTGGTGAAGGAATTTTAGCCGCATCTGCACGCTCGGTTCGTGGCTTTGATGTGTATAAGGCAATCGATGCCTGCCGTGCGCATATCATTCAATTTGGTGGGCATAAATACGCGGCTGGGGTCACCATAAAGGAAGAAAACTACGAGGCCTTTAAAGTTGCTTTTGAAGCACAGGTTGCTAAAACAATAACAGCGGCACAAAAGGAACAATCCCTTGATATTGACGTTGCGCTACCCTTTGCTTCCATCACGCCTAAGCTATTGCGTATCCTAAAGCAAATGGAGCCTTTTGGACCTGAAAACAGAAGTCCTGTATTTTATACAGAAGGCGTTGTGGATAGCGGATATGCGAAATTGGTCGGACAAGACAAAAGCCATCTTAAAGCAAGGTTCGTTCAAGGGTCCAGTTCACCCATAGATGCGATAGGCTTTGGGCTTGGTGAAAAAATGGAATTGCTCAAAAAAGGGACGCCCCTCCGCATTGCCTACGCTGTAGAAGAAAACGTATGGCAGGGAAATGTGAGTGTTCAACTTCGGCTAAAAGACATTGAATAAAAAAACCCCCAGCATTGCTGAGGGTTTTTAATATGTAAAAACATACTACTTACTAGAATGAGTACTTCAATCTAACATTGTATGTGGTACCGTATCCGAAGTATACTTCGTTTGCTACATTAACGCCGTTCCAAGTACGATCACCTGGTGCTGCGTGAACATTGGTATTAGCTTGAGAGATATACTCCTCATCAAACAAGTTATTGATGTTTGCTCTTATTTGGAATCTGTTTCCAAATAGTTCTGTCTTATACGTTAACCCTAGGTCGATAATATTATAAGCAGGGAGCTTGATTGCTCCATCATTATCAGCACTTGAGAAAACACTATCCGTTACATCAAAATCTCCATACAGACCGTCAAATGACATCCAATCTATATCAAAGGAGAATGCATCATTTACAAAATAAGTTGCACCTAAATATGTTGTGAATTGAGCGGCATCACCAATCTTTACGTCATCCATATAGAGTGTTCCTGTACTGCCTAAACTTGCTCCTGTTTCAGCATTTGTTGAAACTCCTTCAAAGTTTTTGGTATACTTCCAATCGCCAGCTGAAAGAGATGCATTAACTCTAAGGTCAGCGGACACAAACCATGTTGCTTCTGCTTCAATTCCAGTGTGGTTTTGTTCAACTCCGCTAAAGACCGTACGAATACGATTCGGGTCAACCCCTGAGTAATCAACAAACGAACGATCTCCCCAAGTTGTAGAATATGCATTTATTTTGGCCTTAACTTTTTTGCCAAAGAAATTATACCCTAACTCAAATGAAGTGATTGTTTCATTTTCAATGATTTCTGCTTGCTCATAATCATAATCAGCATTAATAAACACACCATCAAACACAGGTGGTCTTTTAATAAAACCTGCGTTGGCAAACACATTGCTTTGCTTGTTAATTTGAAAGCTTGCGCCGCCTTTTAAATACCCTCCGTTAACTGTGATTTTTGGGCTTTCTCCCTTTGGCTCAGTAAAATAATATTGGTTAGAGAAATATGTTACTGAGTTCGTCCCTGCTTGTAGAACAGCAGTAAAGTCATCAGATCCAACGTATTCAATTAATCCGTTGAAGCCTGTCCAACGTACATTTCCTTTATAGTTCCGTTGCGTGTTGTTAGGGTCCTTAAATCCTAAGTCCTTAAAGGGAGATGATTCATAAGCTGTCGCTACGATGTGCCCCGCATTAGAACCGTCAGAGTAAACGTGCTCATTGGCTGTACTAATGAATCCATCTAATCCAATAAAGTCGCTAATTCCACGGTAGTGGAAACCAGCATAGGTTCTTAAATCAACACCTACTTCATATCGGAAATTATCGGAATTAATTTTCAACTTTGAAATTCCACCAAACCAGTTGTGTGAGTTGGTAGAAAAACGACGAACCGTAGTGTTTCTTGGTGAACCACCTAACTCACTACCTCGGTAATTGTGTGTACCTACTTTATATCCGTCAAAAATTCCGCCTTGGACTGTTCCAGCATTAGCAAGGTTACTTGCTTCAACTGCATCCCAATTGATGGTATAATCTGCGTTTCTATAAGCAGAACCTCCACTGTTGTAAAAATCCATAAAAGACTCTCTAAAAGGAGTAAGGTCGTAGTTTCTTCCACGAGTACCTGTTCCACCTCCACGTCCTGCAGAACCATACAATGATGTAGATAGACTTATGTTGTCATTAACTTTCCAATCCCAGTTAAATGTGCCAAGTGGCTTGTGGTAGTAATTTCTTAAAACAGAAAATTCTTCTCCTCTGTACTGTCCGTATACGTAGTTAAACTTTCTATAGTCATCGCCTTGTTTCGGTCCTGCATCTAAATAGTCTTCCAAGCGGTGGCCATAATATGCTTGGTGGTGCCATTGTCCTGCGCCCATTAAAGACAAGTTAAAGTTGTGATCGCTATCATCAGGAGAGTACCCAACAGCTACAAAGTATGTTGTACCTTCACCAGCAGTACCGTTACGGTATCCATCACCAGACCATTGAGAGAGCAAATAACTGCTAGACCAACCTTTTGCATTTTTACCTGTAGCATAGCTTACAGTTGTTTTCATATAGCTATCATTCCCTGTAGTAAAAGAAATTTTACCCCCTTCAGGTAATTCAGCTGGATCTGTAATAATAGAAACAGTTCCCCCAACAGATGGCGTTGCTAATGACGTAGAGCCTAATCCTCTTTGGATTTGAACTGTAGACGTTACATCTGTTAAACCAGACCAGTTTGACCAGTATACCTTGCCATTTTCCATATCATTAACAGGCTGTCCGTTAATAACCGTTGCCGTGTTGAAGTTGCTAAATCCTCTGAGCCACATTTGTCCATCTCCATAACCACCATTGTCTTCGTTTTGGTAAACACCAGGAGTTTTAATAAAGGTTCTAACAAACTCTAGATTTCCTGCTTTTAAATCAATTTCAGATTTAGAAATTGTACTAAATGCAATTGGCGTTACACGTTCTTTGGCTACGTCAATTACACCAGATGACACGACAACTTCATCTAGCTCGCTGACCAATATAGAGTCATTTTCCTGAGTTTGTTGACCAAACACAAGTGTAGTTGCTAAAGCAGCAACTATGGTTAATAGTTTTTTCATTTTGTTAGTTTTATAGTTTGGATAAATATCCAACTATTTTAAGCTTCCAGTGTTATAAACATGTTAAACAATTTTAACATTTTATTAACTTTTGTAGCGCGCAAGAAGTTGGGCGGTAGAGCTATCGTGTTTTTCTGGACTTGAATTGTCCATTTCATCTAAAATAACGGATGCTAATTGCTTGCCCAGCTCAACACCCCACTGGTCATAACTGAAGATATTCCAAACCACACCTTCCACAAAAATTTTATGCTCATACATGGCCACAAGTGCGCCCAATGTTTTGGGGGTTAGCTTATCTATTAAAAGCGTGGTGGTAGGCTTATTACCAGTAAAAATTTTAAAAGGCACCAATTTTTCTAAGGCATCACCAGATAATCCTTTTGCAGATAATTCTTTCTGTACTTGTGCTTCGGTTTTGCCGCTCATCAAGGCTTCGGTTTGTGCAAAAAAGTTAGCCATCAGCTTGTCGTGGTGGTCTTTGTTTCCGTAAAGTGCGTCAACAAACCCAATAAAATGCGCTGGAATTAATTTCGTTCCTTGGTGCATCAATTGAAAAAAGGCGTGTTGGGAGTTGGTTCCAGGCGCTCCCCAAATAATATTTCCTGTGTTGTAGCTAACGGTTTCGCCTGCTCTGTCAACAGATTTTCCGTTACTCTCCATAATGCCCTGTTGCAAATATGCCGGCAAGCAGTTCAGGTATTGGGTGTATGGGATTACAGCTTCTGATTGTGCGCCTAAAAAATTGTTGTACCACACGGTCAGCAAGGCCAACATAACGGGGATGTTCTCTTCAAATGGCGCCGTTGCAAAGTGTTCGTCCATTTCATTAGCGCCATCGAGCAGGGCTTCAAAATTATCAGGACCAACAGCTAAAGCAATGGAAAGTCCAACCGCACTCCAAAGCGAAAAACGACCGCCTACCCAATCATTCATAGGAAATACATTTTCGGACTGAATGCCAAAGGCGTCTATAGCCGCAAGGTTAGTAGAGACCGCTACAAAATGATCCCCAACGGCTGCAGTGCCCAGAGCATCTACAAGCCATTGTTTAGCCGTAGTGGCATTGGTCAGGGTTTCTTGGGTGCTAAACGTTTTAGAAACCACAACAAAAAGCGTTGTGGCGGGATTTACTTTTTTAAGCACTTCCATCACATGGTCACCATCAACATTTGACATAAAGTGTACGTTGAGGTGGTTTTTATAATATGTCAAAGCCTCTGTAATCATGGCGGGGCCCAAGTCTGAGCCGCCTATTCCGATATTAACCACATCCGTAAAGGCTTGACCCATACTGCTTTTTCGCTCTCCAGCAATAACCGCATTAGCAAATGCTTTAATTTTTGCTCTGACGGCATAGACTTCAGGCACCACGTTTTCGCCGTCCACGCGGATGTCCGCGTCTTCTTTTGCTCTGAGTGCAGTATGCAAAACAGCTCTGCCTTCCGTTTGATTGATGGTTTCTCCAAAAAAATAAGCCTTACGAGCATCTGCTAAGCCCATTTCTTTAGCCAAGCCTAATAAGGCTGCTTGGATATCTTTATCAATATGATTTTTTGAATAATCCACAAAAAAGGACTCCCATGCAATAGAAAATTGTTCGGCACGACTTGTGTCATCTGCGAAATAATGTTGCAGTGTTCTGGTGTCTTTTGCGAGCTGCGCAAGCTTGTCCCAACTGCTAGTTGTTGTTGGATTGGTTTTCGGAAGTGACATATGTTATTGATGTTTCTGAATTATAAAACGTAATGCAATCTAAGGTTTCTTTCAGGGGTTGCATATAAACCATATACTTTTCTTTAAGTTTAGGTTCAATAGGCTTGGCTTCGGGAAGTTTTTGTCTAAACGGATCTACTTGTTTACCATTCTTCCAAAAACGATAACAAACATGGGGGCCTGAAGTGTATCCTGTCATGCCGACTGTTCCGATAAGATCGCCCTGCTTAACTTGTTGGCCTTTACGCACCTTGCGTTTTTTCATGTGCAAGTACTGCGTTTTGTAAGTACCGTTATGGCGAATGGTTACATAATTTCCATTGCCTCGAGTATAGCTTGAAGCCACAACTGTTCCGCTAGCCGTAGCACGAATGGGGGTTCCTACAGGAGCGGCAAAGTCAGTACCATAGTGTGGCTTGGTGCGGCCGTAATAAGAAATACGACGACGCTTATTATACCTTGATGAAATGCGTGAAAACTGTACAGGCGCTTGCAAGAATGCACGTCGTAGATTCTTCCCTTTTTCGTCAAAAAACTCCGTGATACCACGTTCCGCATCAGATTCAAATTCAATGGCGTAATACGGTTTTTTTCGATGCTCGAAATAGGCTGCATGAATGCGGTTTAGCCCCACATAAATGGAATCATCAACATATTTTTGAGTGTATACAATTTTAAAGCGATCTCCTTTCTCCAAACGAAAAAAATCAATGCTCCACGCATAAATATCTGATAAGTCGTAAGCCAACAAAGGACTTAATCTTTGTGCTTCTAAGGTTTCTGACAATGAGCTCGTAATAACACCTTGGGCCTCAAAGGTTCGGAAAGTAACCTTCTTTTTTTCCTTTTTTGCAAAGACAGAATCTTTTAGGTTTATCACCACATAATCCAGCATTGATGGTTGATAAATAAACGCCACGGGGGTGGCTATGGAATCTTTTGAAAACAAAAACGTAAAAGGCCTTTTTGGCTTGATTTTTCTAAAGTTGTATGTCTTTTTAACCTTTCTATTGATATTATAGATATCCGTGTAACTAAAGCCGTTTTCTAAAAAAATATCCGCAAAAGTATCCCCCCTTTGAACCGTATCTCGAACTACTTCAAGGTCGTTTAATTTGTATCCATAAGCAAAAACATCTGGCTCAGGTGGCGCAACAGGCGTTACATCGGCTTTATCTGATGAACAACTACAGCCCACGGTTATGGCGGCAATAAAAACAAAAAGAAAACTATTTTTCAACAACAATTTCAAATGGGTTTTTTAATCCTTTAAATGCATCTAAATCTGCGACGATACTACCAACGCTCAAATCAGCTTGCAAGCGCAATGGGATTTTATTCTCGTCGCTGCTTACCCAAAGGGTAATGCTCTCACTACTTCTGAATACTCGCCCAGATTGTACATAGGGTCGAAATTTTAGTGTTTTTACCTTGCCAAATTTTGTCTTAATGGTTTCTCGGCCTAAAAACTTGAATTTGAAGGCGTAGTTTTCCGCGTCAAAAAACAAATTCACAACGACAAATTCGTCTTTTTTGATGGCATTAACGTCTAGGTGCTTTCGCAAATAATAAACAAAAGAAATCAAGTCTTGAATATCAGCCTCCGTGCTGTAAGTACCCGTTATTTCTTTTTTAAGATCGATTACTTTGGCCTGTTTTTTCTCGTGGTCAAAATCAATGGTGAGGTGTTTTTTATAACCTCCTTCATTAATGTTGCGGATGAAGTGTAGTGGACGGTTGTCTTCTTTTGTAAAATAAGAGCTGTAATAGTCATCAACCTTAAAAAATAAACGAGCTAAACCCGTTGTACGACCAATGCCCTTGGCATATAAAGCAGGCTGACCATCCCATGTTGCTTCCGTTAACTCTAGGGTTGCGTAGCTAGCATTAAAAATCCCGTAGTGAATTCTAAATTTAAACCATTCGCCTGCTTTAAAAGCTGGCTTAATTGACGTTTTTGCAATTATGGGGTTGCTGCTTTGTGGCGGTGTCGTTTCTTGTGCGAAAAGGGGAAGCGCATAAGTTAACAAACCCACCCATAGCCATATCTGAAACTTCATAGCAGCAAAAATACGTAAAAGCATTTATCTTAAATTTAAAATTGCCATCCAATATTAACATGAAACAAGAGTCTGCTAAATTGCGGGCTATATGCAGCTGTAAGCTCTATGGGGCCTGCAAAAGTTTCCAATCCATATGCCATCCCTGCGCTGTAATAGTCAATACCTCTTTTCCACTGCCCCGTCGAGAATATATCTGTGCTAACAATCCCTCCATTTAATAGCATTTTTAAGTGATGTTTCGGGGTAAACTCATAATCAATTGTAGTTTCCGCTTTAACAAAACTATCGCCCGCCACATGCTGTTGTGGCAAGCCAATAAAGGTTTGGTAGTTCAAAACAGGAGCGTTGCCATATCCGCCAAATGTAAAATCAAAAGCAGAAGATGTGGCGTCTCCCACAGTAAAGCCTCCAGATGTGCTAAGCAAAAGTGACCATTTTGAGTCTAATGGGAGGATGGCCCCCATATTGGCTTTTGCAATCAAAAAAGGAGTAAAATTAATGTCTTCTCGAGATGATTTTTCACTAAAATAATAGTTGATATCACCGTCAAAAAATCCGCCTTTTTTGGGATAAAATTTATCGTCTCTTGTGTCTACTTTCAAATACCCTAGTACGCTATAATAGTCGGCGTTATCGGTATATAAAAAACGTGCAGTTTGCGTGTCAAATAAATTTGTTTTGAACACATTGTGTTGGTGCGCTAGTCCAACTCCTAATACCACTTCTTCCCTAAAAAGCGTTTGCACATACCATGTGTTTTTTTGAACCAAAACACGCGTATTTGTTGGTTTGCTAATAGCAAATTGATCTGTGTTTAGTGATACTGGGGCCGATGTATCAAACTGATGCTGTTTGGCGCTCAAGCCAACTGACCAAAATTCCCCTTTGTCTATAAAGTAAGACAGAGCGTACTGGAAATATGCGCCTAACATGATATCCAAAGAAATCTCATCGTTTTTTAGAAATGCGTGTTTTTTGGTAAGGTTTGCCAAGGCCAAGGCCCCAATTAATTTGTCATAATGCAAACTCCCACGAAAAAGGGTAGTATGCTTTGACTCGGGGGGCGTCATTTTAAGTACTTCTTTTCCGCTTTCGGTTTTAAGGGTATAACGAAAGGCATCAAAGTTTTGGGTAGCAGCAAGGTTTGACATGCCCTCTTTTAATTTTTGGAAGGAGTAACTGTTCTTGGATTTCAGTCTCAGTTTGCCAAGTAAATAGTTGGTCTTATAATTTGGCGTAGTGGCAACCAAAAGCCTGTCAAGTTTAAAAGATAGGGGTATTTTCTTTTGTTTCTTAACTCTTGGTTGTTGATTTTTAGCTAAAGCCAATAGCTGTTGCCTTGCCTTTTTTCCTGCTAAAACGCCTTGTGCCATAATCTCTTTTTGGTTATCAAAGGATAAGATGTTAAAAGCGTCTAGCTCTGGTCGAATATGAATTTGCGTTTTTGCTTTTTTTGAAGCCATTTGCTTTCTGGTTTGAAAGCTGCCAATTCGCGTTAAAACTTCTGATAGCGTAGATGTTTCATCTGTGCTGCTAACATTTGTTTGTACATCAACGCCAATAATCACATCCATATTTTTCGAAAGCATTTCGTCAATTGGATAATTGTCTATAATACCCCCGTCAATAAGCATACGGTCTTCAACTTTTACTGGTGAAAAAAGCGTGGGCAAAGCACTACTGGCGTTTACGGCAAGGGGCAAATACCCTTTGTCTAACACTATTTTTTCTCCAGTATTGATGTCTGTTGCCACGCAGTAGAAAGGTATAGGCAACTTGCTAAAATCTTGGGTGTTGCGTTGTTCGTGCATAAGCTGTACAAACATGGCATAGACATTTTGCCCTTTAGAAAGCGAAAGTGGAAATTGAATTCGTCCCTTAACTATGGGAAGTGTTATGGCATAGCGTGAAGCATCTTCTTTCGCATCAAAGGACATAACATCACTATCAAATTTGTCGCTTATGACTCCGTTAAGATTTGTGCTTAATAACATTTCATCCAGTTGGCTGGCCGTATACCCACAAGCGTATAACCCTCCCACAATAGCGCCCATGCTGGTTCCGCCGATATAATCAATCCGGACGCCTGCGCGCTCAATCTCTTTTAAAACGCCAACATGTGCAATTCCTTTGGCACCGCCGCCGCTTAGGATTAAGCCTACTTTAAGGTCTTGTTTTACCTGGGCGCACACGACCATTGAAAAAAAGAAAAAAAGAAGTGCCTTAAGATTTTTCATTGTGCAGGTGTTCGTAGATTTTCTTGGCTAAAGTAGGTCCAATAATTTGGGATAGTTCTTCTGTTTTTGCCTGCTTAATGCGCTTCACAGATTTGAATTTCTTTAAAAGGGTAGTTGCTGTTTTCTCGCCAACACCAGGGATGGATTCCAAAACAGAATTGATGGCACCTTTGCTGCGTTTGTTTCGGTGTAGTCGGATGCCAAAGCGGTGAGCTTCGTTACGTAATTGCTGTACAATACGAAGCGTCTCAGAGCGCTTATCCAAATAAAGCGGGATCGGATCATCTGGAAAATAGAGTTCTTCCAAGCGTTTAGCAATGCCCAAAATAGCTACTTTGCCTCTTATGCCCAACACATCAAAACTTTTAAGCGCCGCGCTGAGTTGTCCTTTGCCTCCATCAATAACCACCAGTTGTGGGAGGGCTTCGCCCTCACTTAGCAAACGTTTATATCTGCGATAAACCACCTCCTCCATAGAAGCAAAATCATCTGGACCAACAACGGTTTTAATGCCGTAGTGGCGGTATTCTTTTTTGCTTGGTTTACCATTTCGAAATACCACACAAGCAGCCACTGGGTCACTGCCCTGAATATTGGAGTTATCAAAACACTCAATATGCAATGGGGGTTCTTGCAATCGCAAATCGCGCTGCATTTGCGCCATTATCCGTTGGCTGTGTTGCTCTGGGTCTGTAAGTTTTATTTGTTTGAGTTGTTCCAAACGACTGTGTTTGGCGTTACGTAATGACAAATTAATCAACTGCTTTTTTTCTCCGATTTTGGGCACGGTAACGGTGACTGATTGGCCTAAATCAATATCAAATGGAAGTAGTATTTCTTTGGATGATGAAGCAAATCTTCTTCGCAGTTCCACTACAGCCACACGCAGTAACTCCTCGTCAGACTCGTCCAGTTTTTTCTTTATGGTCATGCTGTGAAAACGCACTATTGAACCATAGGCCAGCTGTAAAAAATTAACAAAAGCAGTCGACTCATCTGAAACAATAGTACAAACGTCTACTGCATCTATTTTTGCGCTTACCACGGCAGATTTGGATTGGTACTGTAGCAAGGCTTCCATTTTTAACTTTATTTTTTGAGCGTGCTCAAATTGCAAGGTCTTTGACGCGGCAAGCATTTCTTTTTTAAATGCGTTGTTCACCTGCTTGAACTTTCCTTGTAAAATGGCACGAATGTTTTCAATGGACTCGTTATAGTGCGTGGTTGTTTGCTCACCCACACAAGCACCCAAGCAATTTCCAATGTGGTATTCTAAGCACACCTTATATTTTTCGCTGGCAATATTTTCTTGGCTCAAGTCATAGTGACAAGTACGTAAAGGGTAAAGCTCATTGATTAACTCAAGTAGTATGCGAACCGTTTTACCGTTGGTAAATGGCCCGTAATATTCCGAGCCGTCTTGGATTACTTTTCGGGTGGCAAAAACACGGGGATACCGCTCTTTTTTAATGCAAATCCAAGGATATGTTTTATCGTCACGCAGTAGGATATTGTACTTTGGTTGGTGTTCTTTTATTAGCGTATTTTCTAAAATAAGGGCATCCGACTCGGTAGGAACAACAATGTGCTTAAGCGTTTCAATGGCATTGACTAGATTGCGGGTTTTACGCGAATCCACTTTTTTCCTGAAATAGGACGACACCCGCTTTTTAAGGTCCTTTGCTTTACCCACGTAGATAATTTCACCTGCTTTATTATAATATTGATATACGCCAGGCTCGTTTGGTAACGAAGCCACTTGTTGTTTTAAGCTGAACTGGGTCATGGTTACTAAAGTACAAAAACTTGCGTCTAAACCTGTATATTTATGCATGGCCAAAAAGCGCGATTTACGCCAACTATTCCGCAATAAACGTTCCAAGCTTTCCTCACAAGAGCTTTCCGATGCCAGTGTAAGAATTTTTGAACAAATTAAAACCGCCAAAGTGATTGAAGGAAAACTGGTTATGCTTTATATGTCGAGTCAAAATCACCAAGAACTTCCTATAGAAGTTATGTTTTCATTGTCAGAGCATTATAATGTTTGTGTGCCTAAGGTCATAAATAAAAACGGTGGTATGGAAGCTGTTGTATGGAGCAAAGACATGCCCGCCAGCACAAATGAATGGGGAATCAAAGAGCCCTTGTCAGATACTTATATCGCACCAGAAAAAATCGACACTGTTGTGGTTCCCTTAATGTGTTTTGATAAGGCAGGGCATCGTGTTGGATTTGGAAAAGGCTACTATGACCGGTTTCTTGGACGTTGTTCCAAAGAAGTTAAAACCATTGGGCTGTCTTATTTTGAACCTGTCGATAAAATAACGGATGTTGAAACCACAGACATACCTTTAGATGTGGTGATAACGCCAAAAAAAGTATATCGCTTTTAGCTAGATGACTTTCGCTGTTGCAATAATAAAAATACAACACCAACACTGATGGCGCTGTCGGCAATATTAAAAACAGGCTCAAAGAAAGTAAACTGATTGCCGCCCACAATAGGCAACCAATTTGGCCAGGACCATGTAAACATGGGAAACTGAAACATATCAACAACATGACCAAACATAAGCGGTGCATAACCGCCTTCTTCAGGTAAGAAAGTCGCCAATTGGTTATAGGTTGTTTCTGAAAAGAGGACTCCGTAAAAAACGGAGTCGATAATGTTGCCCAAAGCTCCTGCAAAAATTAAGCTAACAGCAATCAATTGCAACTTTGGTGCTTTTGCTTTAACAGCACGTGAAAGCCAAATCCCTATTGCAGTTACGGCTACTAATCTAAAAATACTCAGTAAGAGTTTTGCGGTGTCTTCTGAAATAAACGGAAGAAAATCACTAAGACTAGCACCCCAAGCCATGCCTTTATTTTCGACAAAAAGCAATCGGAACCATCCCCAATCAACAATAGGACCGTTGCCGTAATAGGTCAAGCTGTAATTAAGTTTAATGTAGACTTTTAGGGCTTGATCTGCGGCAAGAATAGCTAAAACAATCCAAGAAAGTTTTCGAAGCGTCATTATTTAACGCTGCATATTTTTAGCCTCAATACTTAATGTTGCGTGAGGAACAAGCTTTAAGCGTTCTGGGCTAATCAATTTTCCTGTTACGCGGCAAACACCATACGTCTTATTTTCAATGCGGATTAAGGCGTTTTTTAAATCGCGAATAAACTTTTCTTGTCTGATGGCAAGCTGGGTGTTGGCTTCTTTTGACATGGTTTCAGATCCCTCTTCAAATGCTTTAAAGGTGGGAGACGTATCATCTGTTCCATTATTGCCGTCGTTCATATAGGCGCTGCGAATGAGTTCCAAGTCTTTTTGAGCCTTGGCAATTTTTTCTTCAATAATTGTTTTAAACTCTTGTAGCGCTTCGTCGCTGTAATTATTAGATTTTTCCATAACTGCTAAATTATTTCGATTTGACCATGTTTACATTGGTTTCTAATGAATCAAAAGATACTAGAATGCTATCCTCTAATTCTTCTTTTACTAAAGTAATACTTGTTGCTAAAATTTCGTGTTGAATATACGTTTTGTTTTGTTTTAAAACAGCTGCCAAAGCATCATTTTCTTGTAGGGTAAGTGATATGGTATCCGTAACATCAAAGCCTAAATCTTTACGCATGTTTTGTAAGCGGTTTACTAGCTCACGCGCCATGCCTTCCAATTGTAATGATTCGTTCATTTGAATGTCAAGGGCAACCGTCACGCCTTGCTCCGATGCCACAAGCCAGCCCGAAACATCTTTTGACGATATAACAACATCGTCAGCTGCAAGGATAATCTCTTTGTCATCAAGGTTCAATTTCAATGCCCCTTCTTTTTCAAGTGTTTGTACTTGCGTGTCATTTAACCCTTGTATGGCTTGAGCGACCAACTTCATGTCTTTGCCAAACCTTGGGCCTAGTGTTTTAAAATTTGGCTTAACTTCTTTTACCAGTATAGACGAAGTATCGTCGAGCAATTCAACTTGCTTTACGTTAACCTCCGAAGCTATCAAGCTTGAAATGGCGGCTACTTGCTTACGCTCAACATCATCTAAAACAGGAATCATGATACGCTGAAGCGGTTGTCTTACTTTAATTTTTTCACGTTTACGCAAGGACAGCACCAACGAAGTGATTTTTTGACCGCGTTGCATTTTTTGTTCCAATACTGTATTAATAAACGCATTATTTGACTTTGGATAATAAGCCAAGTGAACCGATGAAGCGGTTTCTTGTTGAGTAATGCCATTCAAATCTTGATAAAGCCTGTCTGCATAGAAAGGAGCCACAGGCGCCATAAGTTTTGCAACACTCATCAGGCATTCGTAAAGCGTTTGATAAGCGGCTATTTTATCTGCCTCATATGAGCCTTTCCAAAATCGGCGGCGGCACAAACGCACATACCAATTACTCAAGTCTTCTGTGACAAAATGTGAAATGGCGCGGCAAGCCCTTGTGGGCTCATAAGCGTCAAAATGGTTGGTTGTGTTTTGAATTAACGTGTGTAACTCTGACAAAATCCACTGATCAATTTCTGGTCGTTCTTGCAGCGGAATGGCTGCTTCTTCAAATTTAAATCCATCAATGTTGGCATAAAGACTGAAGAACGCATAGGTGTTGTAAAGCGTGCCGAAAAATTTGCGCTTTACCTCCTCAATTCCTGCAACATCAAACTTTAGATTGTCCCAAGGGTTTGCATTGCTAATCATATACCAACGCGTAGCATCAGGGCCATATGTTTTTAAGGTTTCAAAGGGGTCAACGGCATTGCCAAGACGCTTAGACATTTTTTGTCCGTTTTTGTCCAATACCAAACCATTAGAAACAACGTTTTTGTAAGCTACGGAATCAAAAACCAAGGTGGCAATGGTATGTAAGGTATAAAACCATCCGCGTGTTTGATCTACGCCCTCTGCGATATAATCTGCAGGGAAAGCACCTCCACCATCTATTTTTTCTTTGTTTTCAAAAGGGTAATGCCACTGCGCATAAGGCATGGCTCCAGAATCAAACCAAACATCGATAAGGTCAGACTCGCGATACATGGGTTTCCCTGATTCGCTTAATAGGACCAAGTCATCAACCGTGTCTTTGTGTAAATCCACTTTGTCGTAATTGCTGTCAGACATATCGTCGCCAGCAAAGCCTTCAAATGGGTTTTTAATCATAAGGCCGGCGGCAACAGCGTCGTCAACGGCCTTTTTAAGCTCTTTAATTGACCCAATAACTCGGGTTTCATCACCTTCTGTTGTACGCCAAATGGGTAACGGTATGCCCCAAAAGCGTGATCGAGATAGGTTCCAATCATTAGCATTGGCAAGCCAATTCCCAAAACGACCTTCGCCTGTTTTGGCGGGTTTCCACTGAATGGTTTTATTCAATCCCACCATACGGTCTTTGTGTCCTTGAACCTTTATAAACCACGAATCTAAAGGGTAATAAAGTACAGGAGCGTCCGTACGCCAACAATGCGGATAACTGTGCACATACTTTTCAACCTTAAAGGCTTTGTTTTCTTCTTTTAGGCGAATAGCAATCTCTACGTCTACTGACTTTTCTGGCGCCTCTCCCTCTGGATAAAATTCGTTTTTAATAAACTTCCCGCCAACAAGGCCAACTTCTTTTCTGAATTTTCCTTGAAGGTCAACAAGAGGTACTGGGTTTTCGTTTTCGTCTAATATCAATAGTGGAGGAATAGGCGGTGTAGCTTCTTTGGCTACTTTGGCATCGTCTGCCCCAAAAGTGGGAGCCGTGTGAACAATTCCTGTACCGTCTTCAGTCGTTACAAAATCTCCTGTAATAATGCGGAAAGCATCATGTGCATTTTCATAAGGCAGTGGTGACTGATTCCACAACTGCTTGTAACGAATGTCTACTAAGTCTGCCCCTTTAATTTGTTGGGTAATAAGGAATGGGATGGTCTTATCCTCTTGAGAATATGCGTTAAGTGCCGCTTGGTTTTCTGCCTGAACATATTTCTTTCCAAACTGCTTTGAGATAAGCTTTTCGGCGAGCAAAACACGTATGGGCTCAAAAGTATATTGATTGAACGTATGTACTACCGCATAACTGATTTTCGGACCTACCGTCAATGCGGTGTTGGAAGGGAGTGTCCAAGGCGTCGTTGTCCATGCCAACACGTGCAAAGGAGTGTCGCCGCGCAAGGCCGCTGGAAGCGTATCGTAAATGGTTTCAAACTGAGCCGTTACAGAAGTGTCGCTTACATCTCGGTAACATCCCGGCTGATTTAATTCGTGAGAAGATAGTCCTGTTCCGGCCATGGGAGAATATGGCTGGATGGTGTAGCCCTTATAAATCAGCTCTTTTTTATAGAGCGTTGATAATAACCACCATACAGACTCCATGTATTTTGAAGTATAGGTGATATACGGATCTTCCATGTCTACCCAATATCCCATTTTTTTGGTGAGATCGTTCCATACATCCGTATAACGCATAACTGCTTCACGGCAGGCTTTGTTGTATTCGGAAATACTGATGGTTTTTCCTATGTCTTCTTTCGTAATGCCCAACTCTTTTTCAACGCCAAGCTCAACGGGCAAACCGTGTGTGTCCCAGCCTGCTTTTCGCTTGACTTGGAAGCCCTGTTGGGTTTTATAGCGACAAAAAATATCTTTTAGTGCACGTGCCAAAACGTGGTGAATCCCAGGCAATCCATTTGCAGAAGGGGGGCCTTCATAAAACACAAAAGGAGGGCGTCCCTCTCTAGTAGAAACACTTGCCTCAAAGGTTAGGTGCTCTTCCCAAAAAGAAGCAATTTCTTCCGCCGTTGCGGGCAAATCAAGATGTGAATAGGTAGGAAACAAAATTTCTTGCTAAAATTATGCTTGCGAAAGTAACCATTTTAGGGCAAAAAATGATGCTTTACAGGTTTCTAGTCATTACAATTGATAACGTAAAACCAACTTTAGGCTTCTGCCTGGTACAGAAATACCTGATGCAAATTCTCTATAATGGGTGTCAAAAAGGTTAAATACCCCACCCGACAAATTAAAAGATGTATTAATGGGATAGGCAAACAGGAGGTCAAAACGATGCCATGCGGGCGTCCCTGCATAAGAGCCGTCTGCAAGAAGTGGTGTTTCTTCCAAACCATCTTCTCCCCATGGGCTATACGCATTTGGGTGCTTGGATTTTGAAAAATTCCATTCCAATCCTAAAGTTCCTTTCTTAATTGTTAAATCAAGCTTTTGGACGGTGAATAATGGGCTTATAGATGGAAGGTTTCCGCTTAGGTTATTGCCGTCCCCTTTTGTAAATGTCAGTGCTCCTGAATATTGCAGTTTGGAAGAAATTTGCCATTGAGTTTGTGCGCTAAAACCATAGACTCGAACCCGACCAAGATTGGTATTTGATACAATTTGAACCTCTTCTCCAGAAAACATAATGGTGTCCGTTTTCTGCGTAGATGAATCGTCATGAATGTAATACGTTCCTCGAGCTATATAATCGTAAATGTTAGCATAATAGCCGTTGAGTTCAAGAAAAGATCCGTCTTTCCAAAGGCGCTTAATTCCAATTTCGCCACTAACGATATATTCAGGGCTTAATCTCATGTTTGGTACGGTCAAAACACCATTGTGTTCGCGTGTTTTGCCCAGATCATCAATGTTTGGAGATCTAAAGCCTGTTGACATCAGTGCCTTCAACTGCCAATTGACATTGGGCTGATGTGTGTATCCTAAGGTTACGTTTGAAGCCCCATTTTTTTGATTGACGTGTGCTAATCGCGCATCAATGAGCGCTTGTTCTGTCCAAGAAGCGTCTAACTCTGTAAAAGTGTGCCGCCCGCCAAAAGCCAATGTACTATTTGGATTGATGTCATACCTAAAATCTATATATGCAGCAAAAGTCGTGTAAGTACTTCCGCAACTTGGGTAGCGCGTAGCGATTGGGGTCTTTGGAGTAAGGCCAACTATTTGATTCCCGTCAACAGCAAGCGTTTGGCTAAAAGCAGTCGATTTTACCGCGTTGTGTGTAAGCTCTAATCCGTATGACCAATCAAACCCCTTGGCAAAACTAGCCTTAAAGTCAGCGTTGAGGCTGTAAACACTAAGGTTTTCACGCTGCGTATGTCTGTCTAGGCTGCTAAATTTTCTTTTGATGCGAGACTCTTCTAAAAACTGGGCGGCAGCAATAATTTTTCCAGACTGTAACCATGGGCGGGTTCCAATAAAGTTTATTTGGGGAGAAATAAGCCATCTTTTTTGGGGGCCATATTCCCAACGTGCAAAGCGCAATTCCCCGTCTTGCTTTTCGGTAAGCTTGTCAAACCTTGGAATATTTCCAGAATTTGATCCTTGCAAATTAAGCGTGAATTTGATACCTGTATCGCTGTGATAAACCCATTTTTGCAAGAGGTCTACTTGTTCATACCCATAGTTGCGCTGCATATTTGGGTTGCTATTTGAAGTTGGGGTAGCGGTATAGTTCGATGCTGTGTTTTCTGAATACGTAGCTACCTTCCCCCAGTTGTCGTATCCATGTGAGCGCCTTTTCCCCATAACAATGTCTCCAAAATGCGCATAAGAAACATATTGAAGCATGGCCCATTTAGAAGCGCTGTATTCAAATAAAGCTGATTGTTTACTTGTGTTTTGATTAAAATCGTAGGAGGATGAACCAGAAAAACTTGTTTTTTTATTTTGGTTAATTAGCGGTGTTCGTGTGTAAAAGTGGATAACTCCGCCTAAGGCATCGGATCCATAACCTACGGAAGATGGTCCAAAGATAACTTCTGCCCGTTCTAAACTCAAAGGATCTACGCTAAGTGCATTGTGGAGGTGTCCTGAACGAAAGATCGCATTGTTCATCCGTACGCCATCAACAACTAAAAGCACTCGGTTTGCTTCAAACCCTCGCAAGACAGGGCTCCCGCCGCCGCCTTGTGATTGCTGCACGCGTACACCTGGGATTTTACGCAATAAAACGGCCGTGTTTTCAGGGCTTTGCTTTTCAATTTCAGCTTTGGCGACAATCCCGATTTGTTGTGCCAAACGTTTCTTCTTGGTGCTGGCCCTTGCAACCGATAAAACAATTTCACCCAGCTGCTCAGAATCTGGTGTCATCCAAATAATCTGAGCTGATTTGATTTGATTTTTTGATAGTGTGTATGGTAAGTAGCCTAAGTGAGAAAATGAAATAAGGGCATTATCAGCAAAGGCATCGAGCTTGGCTGATCCATCAAAGTCAGTTGTTTCAAAATGAGCACCCTCCTGATCTACAATTGTAACACTAGGAAGCACTTCAAGCGTTACCGCGTCCTTAACTAAAACCTGCTGCGCAAAACCACAACAACAGAAAAAAAGGGATACGCTAATCGTTAAAAACCTCATATAAAATGTCTAATGATTTCGGCGGTCTGAATGACTGCACATGTAATTGATAATAACGTATAAGCAAGCGCAATAAGCTTCTTCTTTGGTCAGCATTGGCCGAAATCTTATCAATTCTATCAAATTTCGTACCTAAGTAGCTTTTTAACATTTCTATTTCCTGTCCTGAAACACATTCCTTGCCGCGTGCTTGGGGGGCAAACTGCCCGTTTTCAAGATCAAAATAGGGCTGTGCTATATGGGTCGTGTCTGGATAAAAACCAAGGTGTTTGGTAAGTTGTATGAGTACAAAGACATGGGCATTGGCAATTTGCGTGCGTGTATCAATCCATACTAGGGCATGTTCTAAAAAACGATAAAGGGCCTGATTTTCTTCCTCTTCTTTTAATACGGAACGGAAAACTTCGGCGAGAAAAATACAAATACTAGACTTGACAACGTCGGTTGAAATTGTAGCATAAGGGTGTATGATTTTAGCAGATTTCAAAATGGGAAGCCGTGTGCTTTTTGGGGTGCTAGACAATAGTTCTAGCTGTGTCAACGGCTGGAACATACCCATTGAAAGGGGTTTGTTTTTCTTTTTTGAACGTGCTCCTTTGACCACATAAGATCGCAAGCCAAAACGTTCCGTATAGCAATGAAGCATAACGCTGGTTTCTCCATACTTTGTGGTATGTAATACAATTGCGTTGGTAGAACCTTCCATTAATTGATAACCATAAGCTTTTTAACAGCACTGTCAAGTCCGTCTTTGGAGGTTATAAAAATAAGGTATACACCACTACGAACACGCCCGCCTGAAAAGGAGCGCAAATTCCAACTAATACTACCGCCTTCACTAGTGGTATCATAAACCAAGTTGCCGGCGATATCTGTTATTTTTACCCTCGTCTTTTGTCGTAACCCCCGAATAACAACATTCCCCAAAAAGTTAGGTCGCACTGGGTTTGGGAAAACATTTGCATCGGACAAGCTTTCAGATTCAGCATAAGCATCCCCTTGAAAAGAGACCATACCATTAAGTGTTCCGAAATAAACCTCCCCAGACGCATCATCTATCCCAATTGTTTTCACAGATGAGGTTGGAAGCGGGCTGTTTTCCTTAGTAAAGTGTTGTGAAATTTGACTGCCGTCGGGTGAAATTAAAAACACCCCTGAGCTTGTTGTGCTAATCCATTTTTGATTGTTGCCGTCTACCTCAATGTCGGATATAAGTTGTCCACTTAACAGTTCTCGCAAGTTTCCTCCATCGGATATGACAACAGAGCGTAATTGGGTATCCTCTTCAAAGAAACGGTTGGGCGCATAAAGAACTGCAAGACCATCCCTAGTGCCCACCCACAGGCGGTTGTCTTTGTCTAAACGTATGCTGCGTATATCATCTGATGGCAGCCCCATGTCCCCGCCCATGATGCGTTTCATTTGTGGAGGAGATTGCGAAATATCAACCCCGATAAGTCCACTATTTACACTGCCAAAAAATAAAATCTTGTTGTTATAAAGCTCAAGGTTTGAATAACCTGCTTCTTGTTTATAATCCAAAAGGACATCCGATAAGTCATATGCCGTCCATTGCCCAGAAGGGGTTCTTTTTTTAAGCCCTTTTTGCACAAATCCGGTTAAAGACCATACGTTTCCGCTCTCGTCAACCAACGCATCACGAACACGAATGCTTACATACCCTGACGTGTCTATCAGACTTTCCAAGCCGCTATTTGTTTGGTCCCACAAAGCCACTGGCGTATTGTCTTCTAGGGCAACTATTCCGCCATGATAGGAACAAACATAAAACGTTCCTATTTCAGATGGATGAGCCACCACACGAACAAATGAGTCTGCGTTAAATAATTGGCTGTTGGGGATGTTTTCCCACTGCTTGTCAACATAACGACTTAAGCCATATTTTTCTAAAGGATAGGGATTATAGAATAAACTATAATCCCCATGGGCAATCCAGAGTTCACTCGCTAAGTTCTCAATATCAAAAATGCTGTTTAACAATGGGCCTTGTGGGCTGATTAAATCAAAATTAGTGTCATTAGCGTAACGTATAAGTCCTGCGCTTGAGGAGCCAATCCACTTCTGATCATTTAAGCTTATTGCAAAGTTAAAGGTGTTGGGTTTCACCCCGTCTAAGTCACCTACGGTTTGGGTTCTAACAAAAGATTTATCCGTGTCATAAACTCGGTTCGAAACCGTTATCAGCACGCCATTGTCGTGGGGTGAAATATTCTTTAATACGCCCGGGAAAGTTGCTCTGTTTTGAACCGTATTCCCCAATTGAAAAAAGGAAAGGGAACTGCCCTCGTCTTTTGCTGCATACAACCTATTGTCTTGAGTCCACAAGGATGCCCAATTGCCAGTTGCTAACTGATCCCATGACGAAAACTCCAACTTATTTGGGTTCGCTTGAGGCGTTTTAAATAAGCCTTGTTCGGTAGCTGCATACAGCACGTTTTCAAAAACGAAAACTTGATTAACTTTTATGCTGTTGCTTGTCGGGCCAAAATAATACGTGTCGCCAAATTCGAGCGTTTCAGGATTGACTTCTACAATACCAAACCCTGTAGCTACGTATGCGATATTATCTACTAGTTGTATATGGTTAATCTGCTTTTTTTCAGCGGAAATTATGTTGCTCCGCGTGATGCCGCTTTCAAATATTATTTTCTTGGTATTGATGTCGATTTGTGCAAGCAAGCCATTTTCATGTCCAACTAAAATAACGTTTCCATAAGTTGCTAGCGCAGAAATGTTGTCTCCTGAAAGGCCATCAACTGTAGTGATGGTTTGAGAAGTGCCTTGTGAAGTATCAAATAAAAAAAGGGCGTTTTCGGCAGCCGTAACTATCGTTTGATTGCTTACTGTGCCAATGGAGATATTATTATAGGAATAGTACGACTCCCAAGCGTTGGTTTGACTCCAAACCATCAGTGGTCCTGTGAGCAACAAACAGGCGATATATTTTTGAAGGGTTGGTTTCATTATTTGTTAAACGAGAAAAGAGCTGATGTCGTATGTCAGACCACACCTTGTGCCAGCATGGCATCGGCAACCTTAACAAACCCTGCTATGTTAGCGCCCTTTTCATAATTAATACCTTCTTTTCCTTTACCATAAGAAGCACAGGCTTGGTGAATATCTTTCATGATGTGTTGTAAGCGCTGATCAACCTCATCGCGTGTCCAACTGTAACGGAGGGAGTTTTGTGCCATTTCAAGACCCGAAACAGCCACCCCTCCAGCATTAGAAGCCTTTCCGGGAGCATACAAGACGTTGTCGCTGTGAAAGTGTAAAATAGCGTCAGGCGTTGAAGGCATATTAGCGCCTTCGCTCACACAATAACAGCCGTTAGAAATTAGGGTTTTGGCGTCTGCTGCGTCAAGCTCATTTTGTGTGGCACAGGGCATGGCAATATCACAGGGAACGCCCCATGGTTTTTCGTTTTTGTGAAAACTCGCTTTGGGATACTGAGCCACATATTTATCAATGCGTTGTCGACTCACGTTTTTAAGTCGCATAATAAACGCCAACTTTTCTTCATCAATTCCTTCTGGGTCATGAATAAATCCAGATGAATCTGACATGGTCAAAACCTTTGCTCCTAGGTGAATGGCTTTTTCTGCTGCATATTGTGCCACATTTCCAGAGCCAGATATCACGACCTTTTTGCCTTCAAAAGAAGCGCCTCTTGTTTCCAGCATATTTTGCGCAAAATATACGGCGCCATATCCTGTAGCTTCAGGGCGGATGAGTGAGCCTCCCCAAGAAATGCCTTTCCCTGTAAGCACACCCGTAAATTCATTTTTTAAACGCTTGTACTGACCGAACATATAGCCTATTTCTCTTCCGCCAACACCAATATCCCCAGCTGGAATATCTCGGTTAGGGCCGATGTGGCGAAAAAGTTCAGTCATAAAACTTTGGCAAAAGCGCATTAGCTCAGCATCTGATTTGCCTTTTGGGTTAAAATCAGCGCCTCCCTTTCCGCCTCCCATGGGAAGTGTAGTCAAGGCATTTTTAAATACTTGCTCAAAAGCCAAAAACTTTAAAATACTAAGGTTAACCGACTCATGAAACCGCAAGCCGCCTTTGTAAGGACCAATGGCTGAGTTCATTTCAATACGATACCCCCTGTTTACACGGATTTCTCCACTGTCATCAATCCATGGCACACGAAACATAATCACACGTTCAGGTTCTGCCATGCGCATGAGGATGTTTTTCCCGTGATAAATATCATTTGCAACAATGTAGGGTATAACCGTTTGTGCTACTTCAGAAACGGCCTGCATAAACTCAGGCTCATGGGTGTTGCGTTGGCTTACTTCTTGTAAAAAATTATTAATGATTTTTTTCATGATCGTCGATTTGAAACCTAAATGTATGTATTATTTTATTTAACTCAAGGCTTGAGCTAAATCGGCAATCAAATCTTCGCAGTCCTCAATGCCAACGCTAAGGCGAATAAGACCATCGGTAACCCCTGTTTTTTCGCGTTTTTCTTTTGGAATAGAAGCGTGCGTCATGCTTGCTGGGTGTCCCGCTAGGCTTTCCACACCGCCCAAGGACTCTGCCAATGTAAATACTTGAAACGACGACACGATAGCTACTGCTTTTTCAAGGCTATTGTCTCTATGTACAAAAGAAATCATGCCGCCAAAATCATCCATTTGTGCTTTGGCAACTTCATGGTTAGGGTGATCTTTAAGCCCCGGCCAATACACTTTTGAAACCTCTGGATGACTTTCTAAATACATTGCTACTTCCCGACCGTTTTCACAATGTCGCTGCATACGTACGTGAAGGGTTTTGATCCCTCGCAACACTAAAAATGCGTCCATTGGGCCTGGGACGGCGCCACTAGCGTTTTGAATAAATGCTAGGCGGTCTGCCAAATCCGCATCATTGACAACTAATGCGCCCAAGACAACGTCGCTGTGTCCGCCCAAATATTTGGTAGCAGAGTGCATGACAATATCGGCACCTAATTCCAAAGGGCGTTGTAAGTAGGGTGACGCAAAAGTGTTGTCAACAGCTAGTAAAAGCTTATGTGCCTTAGCTAATGCTGCCATAGCCT